>OGLJ01000114.1_pt1 | contig 100796 bp, 82 predicted proteins | sample 1572801 | NCBI WGS metagenome assembly OGLJ01 (sample SAMEA2581877, study PRJEB24529) | metagenome | biome: Human gut stool | place: China | collected 2011
AAGTTTCACAACCGGTGATCAGTACGATCATCACGATGCAGACGGATTCATCACACTGTTCGGACTTCCTCTGAAAGTTCGTGCAATGATGCTGCAGAATGTAGATAAAAAAGATCTGGATAAATAAATCCCCAGAATAAAAGAAGCACCGCAAGTCGCGGTGCTTCTTTTATTTTTTCGATTGTTACCCGGATTTTATTCTGCCGGAAACCAGGAAGCAAGCTTTACTTTGCTGCTGCCATCTGCCTTATAGCAGTAAACTGCAAGTTTCTCAGTCACATCAGCTCCCTTGTACGGAACATTTGCTTCCACGAATACATAATTTCCACAAACCGAGTATTTTTCAATGCCAAGTTTAAAGGATGCCACAAGGTTTTTCTTTCCCGTCCTGTTATCTGTCCGGTAGAGTTTCGTCTGCATGTACCGATCCTTTCCTGTCGTACTATAGGTATACGTTCCATCATTGACAGCTTCCAGTGAAACACTCAGATAATTTTCATCCTTAACAGCAAAGGAACCTCTCTGATAACTGTTTCCCTCCAGATCATAAAATGTCCTGTTCTCGTTTTCTTTGGTATAGTAAATCTTTCCCTCACTTTGAAACAGGGAATACCGATAAGCATCTCCGCTATTTGCAATCTGTGCTACTTTCTTTTTATCCGTTCCATCCGTCTTCATGCTCATTACGGTTCCGGTATCTTCCGAATAATTCATGCCATCTTCACTTTTACTTTTCAGTGCCAGATAATAAATCCGTCCATCTATCAGCTGTGGGTCACGTCCAAGTGCAAGCTTCTTTGCGGATTTCCCGTCTTTTGCGATCCGGTAAACATATTCTTTTGTTGCATCGGTTCCATAGTAGCGGTCCCAGGTTGCATAAATATATTTCTTATCCACAGATAACTGGGAAAAACCATTGCTTCCCTTTTTGTTTTTCCCTATTTTGTAGGAATATACCTCACTCTTTTTGCCTGTTTTGGTGTTGTATTTCATAATGCCCATACGCACACCCATCATTTCAAACGCATAATACAGGTTCTTTCCATCCGAAACCGTACATGACGTACCCTTCATCAACGGTTTTGCCTCCGTCTGCACGTCCGTGTGGATCGGCATCACCTCATTATCATACGATACCTGACCGGTCTGTTCCGTTGTATCTGCAAAAGCTGTAACCGAAGGCATCACCGCACACCCTGTAAAAGTGATCGCTCCTGCCAGTGTCGAGGCAGCCATTGTTTTTTTAAACTGATTCCAAGATTTTTGTCTCATCATCCAAGACCTCCATTCCTATCTGTCTTTCATTTCGTCTGCATTGTACTCCCGCTTTTTCAGGAACGCAAGCTGTATCTGAAAAAGATAAGAATTTCATAAGAATCGTAACATCTTCTTAAAATATTAAGCCCAAAGTCCCATTGCCCGTGCGATCATGGCAAGAAGAAACAGGTGTGCCGGATAGAATACATAAAAGAAATATTTCATCTGTTTTCCCCTGGTTCCATTGTAAAAATAAACCGGTATCATATCCAGAAATGCTGCCGCTTCAATGATACTTGCCAACAGGGTTAAAACCAGAACACCGATGCCCATTCCCTTCACTTTCTTCGGATAAAACATGTAAAATGCAAAAATTGTCACAATTCCCGACAAATCATAATCCGTACAAAAAAGAAGTGCCAGAAATCCCCCGGCCGCAACTGTCACAATGGTAAGAATCACGCGGATGGCTGCGGCCTTATTTCCGTAAACATCCTCCACAAACTTCTGCTTTATCCCTTCAACACCCCAGATCACCAAAAGTCCGAACAGCAAAGTAAAAAAGACATTGTTGCTGGAAAAATCCCACATTCTCCTGCTGAATGCCAGGTCAAACGGAACCTCGGAAATCAGTGCAAACAAAAAAAGCCTTCCCGCATATTTTGCCCTGCTGCGTGTATGGTAAAATCCTTCTACCAGAAGAAAACAGTAAATCGGAAACGCCAGTCTTCCAATGATGCGCATCAAAAATGCGGGATTTTCCAGTCCCGGAATCTGTTCTAAAATAACGGCCGATGTGTGATCAATGAGCATGGAAATTACAGCAATCAGCTTTAACCAATAGCCGGAAATCCCCGGTTGTTTTGTTTCCATAACCATTCTCCTTTTTGTCATTATTTTGCAAGAAGCTGTTGAATTTCTTCTTTATATGGAGGAATCGTCTTTTTTGTCTCCCCCTCTGCACAAAGCCATGGCGTTTCCAAAATCTTTGGAATTTCCATAAAACGTGGATCATGAACCAGACGATGCAACGTCTCAAATCCAATGGTTCCCTGCCCGATATTGGCATGACGGTCTTTGTGTGCCCCAAGTGGATTTAAACTGTCATTGATATGAAAGACCGCAATCTGGTCGAGTCCGATCACCTGATCAAAATGTTTAAAAACACCATCGTAATCATGCACCAGATCATACCCGGCATCGTTTACATGACAGGTATCAAAACAGACTCTCAACCGCTCCTTTTTGTTCACTCCATCATAGATTGCCTTAATTTCTTCAAAGGTTCTTCCAATCTCACTGCCCTTTCCTGCCATCGTTTCCAGAGCAATAAATACCTCATCCTCGTTCTCATCCAGCACCATATTCAGCCCGCGGACAGTCTGTGCAATTCCGGCCTCTGCACCCGCATCCAGCGCGGACCCCGGATGTAACACCAGGATATGACTTCGCATAGCAGCCGTGCGCCGGATCTCCTTTTCCAGAAACTGTACAGCCAGTTCAAATGTCTCCGGCTTTACGGTATTTGCCAGATTGATGATATAAGGCGCATGAACCACAATCTCCCGGATTCCGGCCTGTTTTGCATAGGCCCATCCTGCCTCAATATTCAGATCTTTGATTTCTTTTCTGCGGGTATTCTGTGGTGCACCCGTATAGAGCATCAACACATTTGCTCCGTAGCTTTCTGCCTCCTTTACGGACGCTAAAAACATCTCTTTTCCTGCCATTCCCACATGGGAACCGATTTTAATTTCTTCCATCTTATGATATATCCTCTGCTCTGAGCTTTTTTTTCTGCTGATGTGCGGTAATTGCAATCAGCACTTTTTGTGGTATAAATCTTCCACAGGTTGTCACGGCTTTTAGCGTCAACGTAGGAACAATCACTACTTTGCGCCTTTTCATCTGCTTTAAAGCATATCTAACACAATATTCCGGAGTAATTCCTGCCAGTGCAAACTCTACATTTGCAACGGCATTAAATTCTGTATTCACCGGTCCGGGACATAATGCCCCCACATACACGCGGCTGCCTCTCTGTTTCAGTTCGAGTGCCACGGCACGTGTCAGGCTGGCTATATAAGCTTTGGTCGCATAATAGGTGGCCATATAAGGCCCTGCCGGAAGAAGTCCCGCCGAGGAAGCCACATTTAAGATGTAACCGCCCTCCTGCTTCTCCATACGGCGAAGCATCAGCTTCATAAGAAGATGCATAGCCTTAACATTTACATCAATCATCTGCATTTCCTTATCTGCGTCCGTCTCCAGAAAGCTGCCACAGTCACCGAATCCCGCATCGTTAATCAATATCCCGACTGGCAGCTTCTCGATCTGCTGCATCAGGTGATAACAGGCTTCTTTTTGTGACAAATCTGCCGATATCACAATGCTCTCGGTTCCCTTCTTTTGTAATTCCTGCGCCAGTTCCTGTAGCCGGTCCTCTCTGCGTGCAACCAGCACCAGACGATACCCCTCTGCTGCAAGCTGCCGTGCAAACGCCATACCGATTCCGGAGCTTGCCCCTGTGATCACTGCATATGATTTCTTCATTTTGCCTCCTCCTTAATGTATCACGAGTATAGCACAGTGACACATGAAAGTCCAATAAAAATCAGGGCTTACAGAGGTTCTCCCTCCATAAGCCCCGATAGCAGATAATGAGTAATTTATTGATATTTTCTTACTTTACAGTTACCTTAATGGTTACGATTTTCTTTGTTCCATCTTTTAAGGTAACGGTTACCGTTACTTTTCCGGTTCCCTTCTTCTTTCCTGTAATCTTTCCGTTTTTATTTACGGAAACCACAGACTTCTTGGAAGACTTATAGGTAATCTTTGCAACGTTTTCCATATTCAGTTTCTTGCTCCACTGGAATACGGTTGTCTTTTTTACACCAATATTTACTGTGCTCTTTGCAGGTGCGATAGTCTTTGCAATCTGCTTTGCAGCTGCCTTAACTTCTGCCTGTGTCTTTAAGACGTATACGCCACGGTCTTTGAAAGTCAGTGATACGGAACCGTCCTTTGTAACCTTATACGATTTCTTATTCACAAGAACCAGTTCTCCGGTCTTTTCGTCTTTCTTCATGACTGCAAGTTTTGCACCTGCTTTGACGTCTGCTGCATTTACCTGTACGGTGTATGCAGTGGTTCCATCTGCTTTCTTGACTTCCTGTGTGATGGTTACGTCTTTCGTTCCGGCAGCTTCTGTTACAGCTTGGATCACATCGGCATTTACGGTTGCTTTCACGCCTGTTTTGCTTGTCTTTCCAGTTGCTGCTACTGCTGCCTCTGCGGTTACTTTTCCGCTTGCATCCTTTGTGACTGTTACGGTTGCAGTCGTTCCTTCCGGAAGTTTTTCTGCAGGAATAACGATCGTTGTTGTATCCTTTTTGGTATCTTCAGAAGGCTTGGTTTCGGTTGTTGTGCTTCCGCTGGAAGAACTTCCTCCGGTAGAACCTCCGTTGGTACTTGAATTATTTTCCAGAACAACGGTGCCACCATCTGTTGCCGCTGGAATGATCACTTTAATCTTTCCGTTACTTACCGTATATGTTTTTCCAGAATACAGATCCTTCAAAACAGTTCCATTATTTTCACTAACTGGAATTTCTACAGTCTGTGCAACATCTTTGATATTTAAACCAACATATAATTTTGTTCCTTTGTAGCTTCTGGATACAATATCATAACCATTTTCATCAGATGCTAAAATTGTTTTTCTGTCTCCTCTTGCAAATACATCTGTATATGCATTACGGATAGAAAGCATCTTCTTATAATGCTGATAGGTCTTATTGTCATTACTTACTATTGACCAGTCAAAATCATAACGATTTGTCTGATATGGATAATTATTTAATCCTGTCTGTCCGATTTCCTCACCATAATAAATCACTGGCTGTCCCTTTGCAGTAATTTGTAAGCTTGCTGCAACCATAGACGCTGCAGTTGCTGCATCTTCTTTCATTCCACCATCCAAAAGTTTCTGCTTAAATCCATCTTCATCATGACTTCCAAGAAACTGTCCTGTCATGTAAGTATTATTTAACGCACTGTTTCTGGATGCCAGGAAATTTTCTACAGAAGAAATATTTCCTTTTACAAAATTAGCTGCCTGATCATTAAAATCAAAATCCAGATCCGAATCCATTTCTCCGGTTCCTAAAGTATTGCCATTAGAAGCATAGCCTCCTCCTGCATACTCTCCAATCATCTTAAAATCTGAATCTACTTCCGTCAGAGCATTTTTTAATTCTGCCCAAGTATCGTTTTCCACATGTTTAACTGTATCAACACGGAAATAGTCGATGCCAAAATCCTTTACCCACTGGGTCTGCCACTTTACAAGCTGCGCGCTGACCGCAGGGTCTTCTGTTTTAAAATCCGGCAAATCACTTAAGGAATCCTTCTGGTCACTTCCGGATACAACATCGTCCTCACTCCGGATCATATCGCCAAACTTTGTATCATATCCGGCATGGTTAACCACAATATCTACCATAATACGAATACCGCGGTTATGTGCCTGATCGATCAATGTCTGGAATTCTTCTTTTGTTCCAAGCGTTGGGTTCAGTTTTGTAAAATCGCTTGCCCAATATCCATGGTATGCAGCATTGTACGGAACATCTTCTTTTCCCGTGTCAGTTACCGTAACTCCCGGAATATTTTCTACAATAGGAGTAATCCAGATTGTATTAATTCCCAAATCCTCTAAATAGTCTAACTTTTGTGTAATTCCTGCGAAATCACCACCATGATACAGACCTGCATTATCCTTTCCGTAAGTCTGTGCTCCGCTTGCTGTATTGTTTGATTCATTTCCATCAAAGAAGCGGTCCGTTACCATAAAATAAATAACGGATTCATCCCAATCAAAATCTTTCGCATTTTTCCTGGTTCGAGCAGTCACTTCAACCTGTACACTTGTTGAATACTCATTTCCATACTGATCTGTTACAACAATTGGCAATGTTTTCTTACCTAGCGAAGTATCTGTTGTGGCTGATATTGTTACCGCCTGCAAATCCGGTACAATTGCCAATGTACTGCTTCCACCTAAAGAAGAAACATCAATACTTGCAGATGCAACTTCCATCTTCTTTGTCTCATTCTTTGTCTCATTCTCATCCTGATTTACAGTAAATTTTACGACATTATTCTCATTATAATTAAATGACGCATTCATTACCTCTGCCTGAATAGTGGCATTCAGTTTATAATACTCAATATAAGAATAATCGTTTCCCTCTTTTTGTTCCTGCTTATCGTTATATTTGTCTAAAATATATTCATCCCCGACTTTATAACGATAATATGTACGTCCGCTTTCCAGTTTGTTATAGTTATACTCAAAACGCTTATTCCCAGCATTATAAGTCATTTCATATTCCGTACCATTGATATCTACAGATACCTTCATATCTGCAAGCTTATCATCAATTAAGGCGTTATCATCCCGATAATAAAATGCAATCTTATTTTCTTTTGGAAGGACTTCATATCCCTTATTGTATGGAGCACTCAATACAGGTTCTTCCCCTTTTTTCATGCTTGCGCATACAACGTTCTGTTCTTGTGGGAATGCAATGGAGTGATCTCCTCCATCCTTGATCCAGTCAGAGCCGGAAGGATCCAGCACAACCACGAAATCAACCTTCGTACAAGTTGATTTAACAGGAACTTTGATCTTCCATTTTCCTGCTCCTGCAGATTCAAATGGTTTGCGTACTTTCTCTTCAATACCAGTAGTCCATGAATAAAACTCCGGAGTGGTTGTCAAAGTATCATTTTCGTATTCCAGACACAGATACCTTGGATCTGCTTTGGTAATGACCGGTTTTTCTGTAACCGGTTTTTTCCCAAACACATACCATAAGGTTATTTCTGATTTTTCCTCATCAATAACATAATACTGATTACTATCCTGTCCATCCCATGACCCCGCCGTTGGTCTTCCAATAATCCCAAGCGAATTAAACGAAACTAAAACCGTCCCCTGTAACCAGGTCACATTGTTCGCCGAGTCTTCTTCTGTTTCGTTTAAGGGAACAAACTCTTTTCCACTACCATTTTTATCATATATATATACATCGGATACTCCAGCTTTCATTTCAAAATCTGGAGAATACATATTAATTGTTACTTTATACTGTTTTTCCACAACATTAACAATAACATCTGACGTTTCATTACCAGCAGTTGCGGTTAACTCAACAGTTGTTATTCCACTGCCTTTTTTCACATTGATTGTTTCATCTGTCAATGTAACCTTATCCTTTAAAGGAGAATCTTTTAATGTATATGAAACTTTTTCATCACTGCTTGTTCCATCACTGCTATATAATTTTAATGTTTTAGGAAGTTCTAAGTCCTTACCTGCTACAGCTTCCAGATTTTTTGATTCAAGCCCCGGAACTACTAATCTACTATTGCCGTCTGTCACGGCATCATTTGCAGGGTCTTTGAACCAGTTCGTCCCAATTTTATACTTATACGCATATATTCCAGGGTTTTGTTTTTGAACTGTTACGGTAAATTTATCCCCTTCCTTTTCCATTGATAATCCATTATCCCAGTCCGTTCCTCCGACAGTTCCCATAAGCCGAACATCTTTTGCATCTTTATATTCGCCTGTTGCATCCAAATTAAATGTAACGGTACGATCCTCATTTACAACTGGACTCTGTACTTTTATAACCGGTTTTACTGGTGCGCTGCTTGTAGATTCCTTCCACCCTTCCGGTTTCTGATCACTGGTTACCGTTTTCCCTTTTTCGCCAGTAATCCACTTTTCTACTTTAGAATCATTTGCCGTAAATTCAATACTATCTGTTTGTTTTCCTTTTCCATTATTGTTAAATATACAATGGAATTTCTCATCTGAATTTGTGCTAATTGTAAAGCTATACCAGCCGTCATTTGCTGAATCTTGTTCTACTTCAGCTCCTGGCCAGCCATTTGCATAACCATAGCCATCAATATCCTTCCAGCTATTATCTCCTTCGGCTATTTGCGTATAAACAGCCTCCCAATTTGTAGAATTTTCGAAGTGCATAATAATTTGTCTGCTGCCTTCTGCTTTTGCCTGTACCGCCCCAATCGGCAAAAGTGTCAGAACCATCGCAATTGCAAGTAAAAAACTTACAAAACGGTTCTTTTTTGAAAACCTTCTCTCTCCCATTTTTTCCTCCTTTTGAATGATTTTTCGGTTTTTTTCGTCTTTCATTATACTTGAAAATGTATACGAAATAAAGTTGGAAAAACTGCCAAAAAACCTCTGGAAATTTTGTCTAAAAATTCCAGAGGTTTTTTTAACTTATTATACACATTGTATATTCATGTTTATTGCTGCAGTATCAGCTCGCGCCCTGTCACATCCAGTTCCATGCTCTGTGGATCTTTTTTGTACTGCTCCAGCACGGTCAGCCACAGCATATGTACTTCGTAGACCAGCATCTGATCCGTCTCCACTGCATACGGAGCTAAAACATCCACATCGAAGAAGCGGATGCCAAGCGGTGGCAGAAAAATCAAATTGCAGGACTTCTTTTTCTCTCCGCAGGTGTAGATCTGCTCATAAGAAACCAATAGAAATTCTTTTTCCTGATCTATACAGTGATAGGAAACAAAACACTCATCAATCACCCATGTCTCTCCCTCTTCGGTTTCCACTGGTTTCTTCGCCGGATCGTTGTACTCGGTAGTCTGGCACTGAATATCCCAGTGCAGTTTTCCTTCCCGCGTTTTTTGTATCATATCGGTCACTTTACGGACCAGCTGTTCTTCCTTTTTCTTCATTCTTATGCCTGCTCTCTCACATAAATCTGTGACAGATTGTTCATGATTGCCGCTGCGACATCCGGTTTATTCATGGAATAAATATGAATGTGGTTGACTCCATTGGCAATCAGATCAATGATCTGCTCGGTTGCATAGGCAATTCCAGCCTGTTTCATGGCTGCAGGATTATCCCCAAACCGATCCACAATACTCAAAAATTTGGCTGGAACGAGGTTTCCTGTCAGGGAAATTGTCCGCTTTACCTGTGCAACATTGGTCACTGGCATGATTCCTGCTGTGACCGGCACATCAATCCCCTTTGCAAGTGCCTTGTATAAAAAGCGGTAGTAAATATTATTGTCGAAAAACATCTGTGTGGTCAGATACTCACAGCCTGCATCCACTTTCTCTTTCAGATGAGCTAAGTCTTCATCCATGTTGGAAGCCTCCGGATGTCCCTCCGGATAACATGCACCACCGATGCAGAAATCACCGGCTTCCCTGATCTCACGGATGAGCTCAATCGCATGGTGATACTGATCCGGAAGTGGGAAATCTGTATTGGTCGGGATATCTCCGCGGAGTGCGAGAATATTTTCAATTCCACGCTCTTTGAGTTCGCTGATTACGGTATGTACCTTCTCCCTAGTGGAAGAAACACAGGTCAGATGTGCAATCGCCGGTACTCCGTATGAATTGATCGCATCTGCGATCTCCACCGTATAATCGCTTGTTCCGCCAGTCGCACCATACGTACAGCTGATATACGCCGGTTTTAATTTTGCGATTTCTGCTGCAATTGCCTTATAATTCTGCAGCTGTGCTCCCTGTTTTGGCGGGAAAATCTCACATGAGATGGTCACCTCATTCTTCTTTAAAATTTCCGATACTTTCATTTTATTTTTGTCTCCTGTTGTTAAAATTTTCGAAGCTCATCTGTGCCGTCATCCACAGTATTGACAATACGCTTAATCTGTACAAAATAGGAATAATTATCATTTACATGAACTTCACAGCGATCTCCGGCTTTATGCCCGAAAATAGCTGCGCCAAGCGGTGATTCCCGGCTGATCAGATTTTTCAGTGAATTGCTTCTGACTGTTGTCACCAGTTTATATGTTTCCGTCACATCGTCCTCTTCAAAATAAATATCGACGGTATTGTTCATTCCAACTTCATCTTCCGGAGAGTCTTCAGAAACAATCACTGCTGTCTTGATCATTTTTTCCAGATAACGGATACGGCTTTCATTTTCGTTTTTAAACTTTTTGGCTGCCTTATATTCAAAATTTTCGCTCAGGTCTCCCTGGGCACGTGCTTCTTTTACATCTTCGAGGGCTTCCTTCCGAACCACCAGCTTCCGGTGCTCGATCTCTGCCTCCATTTTTTCAATATCCTTTTTTGTTAATTCATCATGCATATTCTGCCTCCAGATATTAATCTAACATTTTACATACAAAATCGCAAGTCCTATCTTCCTGCGTACAGACACTGATCAGATATCTGTCTTTTATGGTTCCCAGCGGAATTTCTTTATAGTATTTCCCATGCAGGGTATCCACGGTATGAAATGCCTTTGTCATTCCTTCCCCGGTCATTTTCACATAGCTTTCTTTTCTTGTCCAGAACCGGAGCAGTTCCTGCGGATCATCCCCGGCATCTTTCCACCAGTTCCATTCCGCTTCCGTTAATATCCGCTTTGCCAGCTTCTGATTGCGGGCTTCCTGCCAAAAACGGTTCTGCTGTTCCACATCCACACCTACCGGGACATCCGACAGTGCTCCCACTGCGTATGCTCCCGCATGGCTTAAATTAAAGAAAACCCCATCTTTTTTCAGACGCGGCTTTCCATGTCCTTCCAGCCCAAAAGATTCTTCGGCATAAGGGATCTGTTCTTCCAGCAGCATATGCCGGAGCAGAAGACCCGCCGCAATGGATCTGCTGCGGTTTTCTTTTCCTTTTATTGTTCTTACTTTCTCCCTGCGGCTCTCCACAAGAAGAGACAGCGAATTCTCCTCTTCTTCCGGACGCTGGAAACAGACCGGCCGGATATATAGTTTAAGCATGTAATGCTCCTAAAAATCCACACGCCAGCACAAAAATGCCAAGAATGATCCGGTAATATCCAAACACCTTGAAATCGTGTTTTTTAATATATCCCATCAGAAAACGGATAACAATCAGGGAAACCGCAAATGCAATGACACATCCCACAAACAGGATAACGACCTCGGATGTCGAAAAATCCAGTCCAAACTTCGCAATCTTTAAGATACTGGCACCAAACATAACCGGAATGGCAAGGAAAAACGTATACTCTGCCGCAACGGTTCTGGACACTCCGATCAAAAGTGCTCCGACAATCGTTGCACCAGACCGGGAGGTTCCCGGAAAGATTGCAGCGATCAGCTGAAACAGACCGATAAAAAGTGCCGTGTCGTAACCGATATCTGCAAGCGTATGGATTCTGGAATTTTTCCCTTTATGGGAATTCTCAATCAGAATAAACGCAATACCAAACAGAATCAGCATGACAGATACCATCTGGTAATTGTAAAAATGTTCCTCCACCCAGTCATCCGCAAGAACACCGATCACCGCTGCCGGAATGGTAGAAACCAGAATATGAAACCACAATTTAAAAATATCTGTTTTGATCCATGCGCCCGGTCCCCGTTTTGTCAAAGGTGCTACATTGTTTTTTCTTCCAAACGGCCAGATCTGGCTCCAGAATAAAACAACGACCGCAAGAATCGCTCCCAGCTGGATCACGACCTCGAACATGCTGTAAAATTCATCACTTACTTTCAGTTTGACCACTTCATTCAGCAGAATCAGATGCCCGGTACTGCTGATGGGAAGCCACTCGGTCACGCCTTCCACAATTCCAAATAATACGGCTTTTAATACCTCTATCAGTTCTATCATTTTTTCCCTTTCTATCGCTCGCTTCCATCAAAATCCATCTGGTTCATATATTCCTGTGAAAAATCCGGATGGGTAGACAGTTCTATATAATGCATACTTTTCTGAATTATGGAAAGCTGCTCTCTTGCTTTTTTTGAAATAGCTGCTGATACTGCGCCTTCTCCGGCTGCATTTCCAACTGAATCCGTAATCGGAAGTAATTCCTTTGGGATCAGTCCAATCGCCGCTGCCGATTCTTTTTTCAGATAGCTGCCAAAACCACCTGCGAGAATAACATGATCCAGCTGTTCATAAGAAGTATGACTGTCCTGTAGCAGAATCCGCATTCCGGCTGCAAATGCTGCCTTTGCAAGCTGTAGTCCCCGGATATCTTCCTGCGTCACACATACCTTATGCGCCAGCCAGACACATGGCTGCCCTGCATATTCTCCCAGGTATTTCCGGTAAGCAACTGAGACCGACTGTTTCTGCTTTAACAATCCTGTGTGATCGAGAAGCCCCATCTCTAAAATTACCGCAAGTGCATCAATCAGACCGGAACCGCAAATACCACACGCCTCCTCGTCTCCGATTACCTGCACCCGGATTCTTCGCTGGTCGAGCCAGACATGGGATATCGCTCCGACCGCTGCCGGCATTCCCATCGCCATCTCCGCACCTTCAAATGCAGATCCGACCGCCGTGGCACAGCAATAAATCTGATCTTCGTTTCCGACCGCCATCTCTCCGTTCGTTCCAATATCCAGAAGAAGCACTTTCTCTTTGGGGTTCTTCTGCATCACTGCCAAAAGATCCGAAGTAATATCTCCTCCGACAAATCCTGCAACCGCCGGTGCTATGTATACCGATCTGCAATCCGTAAGTCCCAGCTGCTCTCCGGTATACTCTTTTCCAAAGAATTCCTGCGGCATAAACGGCGTCACCCCGATGGAAACAGGCGAAATTCCCGCAAACAGATGACACATTACCGTATTTCCCACCACGGCAAGACGATGAATCTGTTCCCCTCTCCCTGTTTTTTTCTGCAGTGTCCGAAGCATCTGTGCGATCTGAAAAATAATCTGTTCTTTTAATATTTCCAGTTTTCCTGCTTCGGCTGCCTGAATACGTGAAAGCACATCTGCACCAAAACTTCTCTGTGCGCTTGGTTCACTGACCGTTGCCAGCTTTTCTCCTGTCTTTCCATCGATCAGATGGCAGACCACCGTCGTCGTGCCGATATCGCATGCCGCATCCAGCCCTTCTCCGTCATCCGCCGGATAATGTGTGACCGTTCCGTTTTCTGCAATTTTAGACTTCTGTGCGCGAAGCTGCACTTTCGGAATTGTGATGCGCATCCCATCGGTTACTTTTGTCATACAGGCAAGTACTTCTCCCATATGTTCCACCTCTACGGTACACTTTCCGCATCTTCCCCTGCCGCCGCATGGCGCTGTCAGCACATGGATTCCATGTTCCTGAAGTGTCTCTAAAATGGTTTTTCCTTCTTCTGCATCAAGTTTATGTGATTTTTTTTCAATTATTACTTCTATCTGCATAGGCTTTCTTATACTCTAAAAGCAGCAAACCGGATCAGATTCGATTCGCTGCTTTTTACAGGCTCTGTTACTTGTTTCGATTACTTGTTCAGAGAAGACTCACGGTAAATGATATCATCTCTTCCCGGTCCGTTGGAAACCATGGTGATCGGATAGCCAATCTGTCCCTCGATAAACTCAATGTACTTGCGGCAGTTCTCCGGAAGTTCTTCATACTTCTTGATACCGCGGATGTCACATTTCCATCCCGGAAGCTTTGTAAGTACCGGCTTTGCCTTCTCTAAGAGACTGGTCACAGGGAATTCAGTTGTCACTTCCCCATTGATCTCGTATCCGGTACATACCGGAATCTCATCGAGATATCCTAATACATCAAGTACGGTAAATGCCACATCGGTTGTTCCCTGCAGACGGCAGCCATATTTGCTGGCCACACAGTCGAACCATCCCATTCTTCTCGGACGTCCGGTGGTTGCACCGAACTCTCCTCCATCTCCACCACGGCGGCGGAGTTCATCTGCCTCATCTCCGAAAATCTCACTTACAAATGCACCGGCACCTACAGCAGAAGAATATGCCTTACATACGGTAATGATCTGTTTGATCTCATATGGCGGAACTCCTGCCCCGATTGCACCGTATGCAGCCAGTGTGGAAGATGAGGTAACCATTGGATAAATTCCGTGATCCGGATCTTTTAATGTTCCAAGCTGTCCTTCTAAGAGAACCGTCTTTCCTTCTTTGAGTGCCTTGTCCAGGAATAAGGAAACATCGCATACATATGGAGCTACCATATCGCGGTACTCATGTAATGTATTTAATAATTCATCAGTATCAATCAGTGGCTTGTGATACAGATGCTCTAAGATTACATTCTTTTGCTCTGCAACACGGACTACCTTTTCCTTTAACAGCTCATCGTCGAAAAGCTCACTTACCTGAAAACCGATCTTTGCGTATTTATCTGAATAAAACGGAGCAATACCAGATTTTGTCGATCCGAAAGATTTTCCTCCCAGACGCTCCTCCTCGTACTGATCAAACAGTATGTGATACGGCATCACAATCTGTGCACGGTTGGACACAAGAATCTTTGGCATCGGAACGTTGCGGTCTGTGATGGACTTAATCTCTTTGAAAAGACGTGGAATATCAAGTGCCACACCATTTCCAATCACACTCGTTGTATGACTGTAAAATACTCCGGACGGAAGTGTATGTAATGCAAACTTTCCGTAGTCATTTACGATTGTGTGTCCTGCGTTCGCACCTCCCTGAAAACGTACAATAATATCGGCCTGCTTTGCAAGCATGTCCGTAATCTTGCCTTTGCCTTCGTCGCCCCAGTTAGCGCCAACAACTGCTTTAACCATCTTTTATTCCTCCTGTATGTCTGCTTTAACTTTCCGTGCGCACTTTTTTACGCACGAAAACGGACAGGTGTAAAAACCCATCCGTTTTTACTTTATGATTATAAAGGATTCCCACTGAAATTACAAGTCATAAACTTTAATTTGTTAGCATATGAAAGTTTCCAAAAGCTGCCTGCTACGCTTCAATCTTTTTGGAACATGCGATCGCAAGTGCTCCCGGTCCGATATGACAGGCAATGGATAATGACAGTGGCTGCATGACGATCTCATTGTCCGGAAAGACAGCCTGCACTTCTTCTTTGAATGCCTCAGCGGCTGCAGTGTCAAATGTATAGGCCAGTTCCAGATTCATCTTCTCCCCATCCGGGCTGTGAAAACGCTTCTCAAAATCGTTTTTCATAGCCTCGGTCATGATTGTTTTTGCCTGTTTTACCGTACGTGCCTTTGCAAATGCATCCAGCTTTTCTCCTTGGATCTGCAATACCGGCTTCAGTTTCAGTAAGGTTCCCAGTGCTGCTGCAGCCGGTGTAATACGTCCGCCCTTTTTCAGATACTCCAGTGTGTCAACCATAATGTATATAGAGGATTCAAATTTTTCCTTTTCCAGAATCTCTTTGATTTCTTCTGCACCTTTTCCCTGCTCTGCCAGCATTTTGGCATCGAGCACGGACTGCCGCATCGTTACGGAGATACGCTGGTTATTGACTACCTGTACTTTTCCGTCATAGTCCTGGGAAAGCATATATGCCGTCTCACAGGAACTGCTTAAGCCCGAAGACATCGGTATGTATACAATTTCATCGTATTCTTTCAAAAGTTCATCCCATTTATCGGTCACATCTCCAACCAGCGGCATGGAGGTTTTGATCTCTCCGCCCTCTTTGAGTTTCTGATAAAACTGCTCCTGTGTCAGGTCAATATCTTCATAAAACATCTGTCCGTTAATATAAAAAGGCATCGGCATTACCACTACGCCAAGCTCTTTTGCCTCGCTCTGTGTAATACCACTGTTACTGTCCGTTACAACAATCACTCGACTCATTTTTTCCACTCCTGATTTTCGTTGTTTTTCCAAACGATTCCTTTGGCTTTGAACCGTTACGCTTTTACTATCATATCATAGGACAAAAAAAATGAAAAGCCTTGATTTTCAAGGCTTTTCATATCTATTTCACATAGTTTTTGATACTATGTTTACTTTATAACGCAACGGTTATGTCCGATTACATCATTCCGCCCATTCCCGGAGCACCGCCGGCTGGCATTGCAGGAGTATCTTCCTTAATATTTGCGACAGCAGACTCTGTGGTGAGTAATGTAGAAGCAACGGATGTTGCATTCTGCAGGGCACTTCTTGTAACCTTAACCGGATCAAGAATTCCGGATTCTACCATGTCAACATACTCTTCGGTAGCTGCATTGAAACCGGTTCCCGGTGCAGATTCCTTTACCTTATTGATGATAACAGCACCTTCAAGACCTGCGTTTGCAGCGATGTAATACAAAGGAGCTTCCAGTGCCTTTAAGATAACCTTCGCACCGGTCTTTTCATCTCCCTCTAAGGAATCAGCAAGCTCTGCAACCTTCTTGGATGCATGGATGTATGCAGATCCACCACCTGCGATAATACCTTCCTCGACTGCTGCACGGGTAGCATTTAATGCATCTTCCATACGAAGCTTTGCTTCCTTCATCTCGGTCTCTGTTGCAGCACCGACACGGATGACTGCGACACCACCTGCCATCTTTGCAAGTCTTTCCTGTAACTTTTCTTTATCAAACTCAGAAGTAGTCTCCTCGATCTGTCCACGGATCTGTTTGATACGTCCCTGAATCTTATCCTTGTCTCCGGCACCATCCACGATAACGGTGTTCTCTTTCTGAACCTTAACGGATTTTGCACGTCCAAGCATATCCATGGTGGTATCTTTCAGTTCTAATCCAAGATCGGAGCTGATCACCTGACCGCCGGTAAGGATTGCGATATCCTCAAGCATGGCCTTTCTTCTGTCACCATATCCAGGAGCCTTGACAGCTACTACGTTGAATGTACCACGCAGTTTGTTTACGATCAATGTGGTGAGTGCTTCTCCCTCTATATCCTCAGCGATGATCAGAAGTCTTGCACCGGACTGTACGATCTGCTCAAGCAGTGGCAGGATATCCTGGATATTGGAAATCTTCTTGTCTGTGATCAAGATGTATGGATCATCGAGATTTGCTTCCATCTTATCCATATCTGTGCACATATAAGCAGATAAGTAACCTCTGTCAAACTGCATACCTTCTACCAGGTCAAGCTCTGTCTGCATGGTTTTGGACTCTTCGATTGTGATGACACCATCGTTTGTAACCTTCTCCATAGCGTCTGCTACCAGATTACCAACTTCTTCATCACCGGCAGAAATTGCTGCAACTTTTGCGATCTGCTCTTTGCCCTTAACCTTCTGGCTCATTTCCTTTAATGCCTCAACAGCGGCATCTGTTGCCTTCTTCATACCACGTCTTAACACGATCGGATTTGCTCCTGCTTCCAGGTTCTTCATACCTTCCTGAACCATAGCCTGTGTTAAAACAGTAGCGGTAGTTGTACCATCACCGGCTACATCATTGGTCTTGGTTGCAACTTCTTTTACAAGCTGTGCACCCATGTTCTCAAATGCATCCTCAAGTTCCACTTCTTTTGCGATTGTTACACCATCGTTTGTGATCAGTGGAGCACCAAAGGATTTATCCAGTACAACGTTACGTCCTTTCGGTCCTAATGTTACACGAACGGTATTTGCTAATTTATCGACACCTGCACCAAGTGCTGCTCTGGCGTCTGAACCATATTTAATCTCTTTTGCCATGACTACAATAACCTCTCTTCTTTAAAATTCAGCCTATAATTTCCAATTTATAAAAACTACTCAACAATTGCAAGAATATCATTCTGTCTTACGATAATGTACTCTTCCCCATCAAGTTTTACTTCTGTCCCTGCATATTTGGAATAGATTACTTTCTGGCCTTCTTTTACCTGCATAACGATTTCTTTTCCGTCTACTACTCCGCCAGGACCTACAGCGATTACTTCCGCTTCCTGTGGCTTCTCCTGTGCTGCTCCCGGTAATACGATACCGGATGCGGTAGTCTCTTCTGCTTCTAACTGTTTTAATACTACTCTGTCTGTTAATGGCACTAATTTCATTACAAATAGCCTCCTTTTCGTCTTTACTAGCACTCACTTTATTCGAGTGCTAACTCTTTCTGTAAATAAAATATCACTGTTGTTTTTCATTGTCAACAGTGATACTCAATTTTTATATTTTTTTTAGATTCCCGGAATTCACTTTCTTTGTATGCTTTATTATTTCATCGTACTGTGCATACATTTTTTGTGTTTCGTTTTCAAGTGTATAATAATGAAAAATATACGGCACAAGAAGCACAAGGAGCAGCATGGTAAAACCATAGAGTGTCATGATCCCCGTCAAAAGCGGAGCAAACAACGACAGTACCGTTATCACAGCAAATGTAACCGTTACAATCAGATGAATCAGACGTTCGTGCTGGAAAAATCCAATCTGAACCAGATGTTCTTCCAAAATACATTCCCATTCCTCATATGTTTTCTCTTCTTCGTCTGCCAGAAGCCGGTCCACACGTTTCCGGTACTCTGTAATTCTTTTTTTCATTTCTGCCTCGATTCAGACTCTATATTAATCCATAGTGTTCCATTGCATGCTTTATTCCATCATCGTAGATATCCGTTGTCACAAATTCAGCCGCCTCTTTTGCCGGAGGTGTTCCATTTCCCATGGCAATTCCATGTCCCACAAAAGAAAGCATATCCAGATCATTGACACTGTCACCAATCGCATAGGTATCCTCATTTTTAATACCCATATGCCTGCAGAGCCAGTCTATCCCGGTCGCTTTCGATGTTCCTTTCGGAACAAATTCCACAACATGTCCCTCGTGTTCGAGACAGTCAAAATCCGCATCCAGCTCCTTGCGCACCCGTTTATAATCGGTTGTTGGCAGGATATCCCCTGACATTTTATTAATGCGGATCTCCGGTGAATAACCTTTTAATATTTTAGCAGATGCTCCCATTGCCTCAAAAAGATACAGCACATAGGGATCCGTCCTGAAATTTTCTTTATCTATCCAGTGGCAGTCCGGGCCTTCCAGCACAATCGGCATCCGGCATTCTTCCATGACCCGGACAATTTTTTCTGTCAGTTCCGGGGAAAGAATATTTTCATACAGAACCTTTCCATCCATCTCCACATGGTTTCCGCATGCTGCAACAATCCCATCAAAGCCGATCCCAAGCAGCCGCTTATCGTTAATATTGCTGCGGGATCTTCCACTGCACAGAAATGTCTTATGTCCGTTTTTCTGCAATTGTCTGATGGTTGGAATTGTACTCTCCGGAATCTGCATTTTTTCATCCCACAGTGTTCCGTCTATATCAAAAAATATGTATGCCATTTTTACTCTCCTCATCTGTCAGCTGTTTCCCCTATACTAGCATAATCCGGCAGATGCGTCAAAGTATCCTGTTTTTATTTTCTATTTCAATGCATTTGCAATCCGCACAACAACATATCTGTTTTTCTGGAATTCAATCTCATACTGCCAGTACGGGCACGGTGCTACTGAGCTTCCAATCTCAATGGTAATAGAAGGTTTATTAAGCAGATCCATCACATACTCCCGGTACTGTCCTCCCCAGGACTTTCCGCTGCCGCCATCCGGGGCTTTGCTGTATCCGGTAATTTTCTTTGCGATATCATACATTTTATAGGTATCTTTTTTCAGGCTTCCTTTCGTACAGTCCCCGTAAATAATTCTTCCCATGGCATGGTAATTCACCACCCCCTGCAGATTTTGCTGTTTCATCAGCTGTCTGGTCAGCGTTGCTACTGCATAGGACTCCGGCTCGCTCAGTGCTTTTGGTCCGGAATATCCCTGTTCCCCTTTTTTCCCACCTGGAATAAAATGTTTTGCCGGGAAATTCCGGTTTAAGTCCACCCCACGTCCATTGGATTTCCATCTGGAATGTTTTGTCTGGGAAATCGTCACCCCATCCGGGTTTGCCATGACAATATAATGGATCTGCATCTTCTGGAGGATATTTGACATTTTGACACCACCGATGGTTCCGTTATAATTTTCCAGATAATACTGGATTTCCTTCATCATGACTGCGGAACAGATATACTCTCTGGCATGCAATGTACTGACAATCAGAAGGGATTCCTCTGCATCCGGGTTTCCGATTGCAAAATCATAGATTCCACGTCCCTGTACAGAAGTTCCGATTTTAGTCATCTCACAGTAATCACTGTACTGCTGTGCCAATTCCTGCATGTCTTTTTTCATCTGGCTGTATGTATACTTCTGTGACCGGATCTGTACGGCCTCTGTATTCGAAAACGTGACTTTTGCAGCCTCATCCGCTTCCTTCTGCTCGTTTTTTGCAACAATTTTATATGTATATGTCTTACCGGATGATACGTTTTTATCGGTATAGGATGGCTTGCTGCTCTCGGCAAGTTTTTTGTATTCCCCTCCGGCTGTTTTCCGGTAAATCGCATAGGAAATGGCATCGCTGCTTTCTTCCCATTCCAGATATACCTTTGTTTTTCCCTGTTTTGTTGTATGCAGTCCCTCCACGGCAGAAGGCTGTGGCAGTTCTTCCGGCTGTTGGGTATCATCTGGCTGCTGGATATCTCCCGGCTGTTTTGTATCATCCGGCTGCTGCGTATCTCCCGGCTGTTTTGTATCATCCGGCTGCTGCGTAGTATCCGGTGTTACATGATTACTCTCGGTATCCGTTACCGTGGCAGTATTTGCGGCATCTTCTGCATAAATACTCTGTGGGCACTGTGCCAGCATTCCCGCCACAAGTGCCCCGCAAATTACTTTTTTCCATAAACATTTCATCTTCTTTTGTACTCCTTTTTTCTATTGTCTTTTATTTAGGCGATTGTTTTTCTGTCAGACAAATACCTCCACATCAGCACAATCCCAGCTCCCAGTATCATCAGGGAAAATATCCATGCGACCGCATCTCCCCTGACACTGAAATCCAGCCAATGCGTTTCCGTCCGGACTACCGCAATAAAATTTGCCGTCATATGTCCGATCATGGATGCATAGACATTTCCCGCACGATCCATCAGAAGTGCCAGCACCACACCAAGAATCAATGCGTAAATGAACTGCACGATATTGACATGCACGGCCGCAAAAATCAATGCCGAAATTCCAACCGCAAACGGTTTCGACAGCATATCTTTTAATCTTCCAAAAAGAATCCCCCGGAATACCAGCTCCTCCAGAATCGGGGTAAATACTGCCAGACAAAGAATTTCCATTCCTATTGTACTTCCGTAAAAATCGGTATTTGCCTGCTGGTAACCCATCGAAATTTCCGTCAGTTTCGTCATGGATATGAGATTGTTCAAAGAAATTCCAAAGCATGCCATGATCCCGGCCGCAAAAAGTGCATGACAGATACGTTCCCGGCTGATTCCAAACGGCTGCTTTGCAATCCCTGCCAGTGCCTGTCCCTGACGATAAAACGGAAGCATGGATGGAATTGTAAAAACAGTGGCAATCAGCTGACAGAACACATAATGTGTGGCATCTCCTCCAAATGCCCACTGCGCAATTGTCATAATAATCAGCATAACCGCGTAATAAAAAAGAAACGGGTATAAGATATACCAGATCTTTCTCAGCGTCTCCTTAAAAGTTTCCATGATATACCCTCCCGTTTTTCTTTATTATTTCTTTAACATGCCCGGCAGTTCTTCCATAGAATCGCACACACCGATCACGCCTGCCTCTTTCATTTCCTTTACATCTCCAAAACCAAAGCTGACCGCAAGACACGCAATTCCAAGTTCTTTCGCCCCGTTGACATCAAACATCGTATCCCCGATCAGACACATCTCGGATTTTGGAATATGACTCCAGCGGTGCATGACTTCCTTAAGAATCTCGGATTTTTTATCCCGTGTACCATCAAATGTTGCACCTACCACATCATCAAACAGCGGAAGAATTCCAAAATGCTCCAGAATCCGTCTGCAGGATACTTCCGGCTTGGAAGATGCCATGCCAATCCGGTATCCCTGTTCTTTTAATGTACGGATACACTTCTCCACACCCGGATATAACTTACACTCAAAAATACCGGTCTTATTGTACCGCTCCCGGTATTTTTGTACCGCATCATACGCTTTCTTTTTGGAAAAGCCATAAAATTTTTCAAAGCTTTCCGATAATGGCGGTCCGATAAACTGGTACAGTTTCGTGGTATCTGTTTCTTCAATTCCGTAAAAATCAAGTGTATATAATACCGATTTTATAATTCCTTCCGAAGAATCAATAAGCGTTCCGTCCAGATCAAACAAAATGGTGTTCATTATTTCTTTACTCCTTTGGTATCACGGTTTCCCACATGCAGACGATGCAGGGCAACCGGCTTTCCTTTCACCTCGACCTCTTTCTCCTCACCTTCATGCAGCACATGAATACTTTTCAGTTCATCCCCGGCAGCCAGTTTCATGCCACGCACGCCCACCGCACCTTTCTTTTTCTGCGGAATTTGTGCACAGTCAATCCGAAGAAACATATCTTTCTTTGTTGCCATCACCAGTGTATCATTTTCTTCTAACGGACATACCGTTAGTACTTCATCTTCCTCTCCCAGCTTTGTTGCCGCCGTTGTCTTTTTTGCGACCACAAATTCCATACCGTCCACAACTTTGATCATGGCATACTTTGTGCCAAATAACATCCGGTGCGAGCTGACATGTTCAAGACCTGCCAGATATACAACATTCTCTTCTTTACTGTCATAATTGCAGAGGTTGTCAATCGGTGTTCCTTTATCCCGGAATTTTCCATATGGAAGATCAAGCACTTTTAGCAGATGCATCTGTCCCTTGTCCGTAAAGATACAGATTTTATCCGTATTTTTGCACGTAAAGATATGCCTGTATTCCGCGTTTGCCGCCTCTTTATTTCTCTCATAGACAGAAGTATCCACAATCTTTGCATATCCGAAGCGGTCCATCAGAAAGACAACATCCTGCTCCTCGATCTTCTTTGCTGCAACTACAGCTTCTTTCAGATTGTCAATCACGGTTTTGCGCTCTTTGCCATAAGCTTTTTTAAACGCGGTCAGTTCTTTGATGATTACTTTTGCCATGGAAGAACGATGCTCTAAAATATCCTCATATTTTGCAATATTTTCCAGTGTCTCATCATGTTCTTTCATCAATGCTTCAATTTCCAGACCAATCAATTTATACAGACGCATTTCCAGAATGGCCTGTGCCTGACGATCCGTAAAATTCAGCTGCTGTGCCATGATCTTTGAAGATGGATTCTTAAAGGTAATATGATCCGTATTTCCGTCTGTCAGACAGGCTTTTGCATCTTTGATGCTGCGGCTGCCGCGTAAAATCTCAATGATCAGATCAATGACATTGCAGGCGCGGATCAGACCTTCCTGTATTTCTTTTTTGTCCTGTTCTTTCGCCAGAAGGGTCTGGTACTTTCTGGTTGCAATCTCATACTGGAATTTCACATGATGACGGATGATCGGCACGACGCCCATCGTCTCCGGTCTGCCATCCGCTACCGCAAGCATATTGACACCAAAGGTGTCTTCCAGCTTGGTTTTCTTGTACAGCAGATTCTCCAGAGCCTCGATATCTGCTCCTTTTTTCAGTTCCAGAACAATACGAATTCCCTCTTTGGATGACTGATTGGTAATATCGGTAATGTCACTGGTTGCCTTGGATTCTACCAGACCGTAAACATCATTTAAAAACTTCCCGATATTGGCTCCGATCATGGTATACGGAATCTCCGTGATTACCATGCGGTCTTTGCCGCCTTTGCCCTTTTCAATCTCGATTTTTCCACGGATTTTGATCTTGCCGACCCCGGACTCATAAATTGCCGGAAGATCATCTTTATTTGCAATGATTCCTCCTGTCGGGAAATCCGGTCCCGGAATATACTGCATCATCTCCGCAGTGGTAATATCCGGATTTTTCATATAGGCAATCACACCGTCTATCACTTCTCCGAAATTATGTGGCGGAATGGAAGTTGCCATACCGACAGCGATCCCTTCCGCACCGTTGACCAGAAGATTTGGCACCTTTACCGGCAAAACAACCGGCTCTTTTTCGGTTTCATCAAAATTCGGCATGAAATCCACAACATTTTTATCCAGATCTGCCAGATAGGCTTCCTGCGTTACTTTCTGCAGACGTGCCTCTGTATATCGCATGGCAGCGGCACCATCGCCTTCAATGGACCCAAAATTTCCATGCCCGTCCACAAGCGGCAGTCCCTTTTTGAAATCCTGTGCCATGACAACCAGGGCATCATAGATCGAAGAATCTCCATGCGGATGATATTTACCCATGGTATCTCCGACAATACGCGCACTCTTACGATACGGTTTGTCATATCGGATTCCCAGTTCATACATATCATAAAGTGTACGGCGCTGCACCGGTTTTAATCCATCACGGACATCCGGCAGCGCACGGGCAATGATAACGCTCATCGCATAGTCAATATATGATTTTTGCATCAGCTCCGAATACTCGGTGCGAATGATACTATGTTCCATTTTATTTCTTCCTCACTCCTAGAAAACCTAACAGGATCTATACGTCCAAGATCGCATCGTTTGCATGTTCATAAATAAAGGCCTTTCTCGGCGGCACATCCGTGCCCATCAGCATAGCGGTTACATCCGACGCCATACGACCGTCTTCAATCTCCACGCGCTTCATGACACGCGTCTGGGGATTTAAAGTAGTCTCCCATAACTGCTCGGCATCCATCTCTCCGAGACCTTTGTATCGCTGCAGGGTAAAACTTCCGGTATGTGTTTTCCGGTATTTTTCCAGTGCCGCATCATCATAAAGGTACTCTTCTTTCCCTTTTGACGGAATCACTTTGTACAATGGCGGCATCGCCACATACACATGTCCTTCAAAAATCAGTTCCGGCATAAACCGGTAAAACAGTGTCAGAAGCAGCGTGGAAATATGGGCTCCGTCGACATCGGCATCTGCCATGATAATAATCTTGTCATAGCGCAGCTTACTGATATCAAAATCATTTCCGTACCCTTCCGAAAAACCGCAGCCGAATGCGTTGATCATTGTCTTGATTTCTGCATTGGCAAGCACCTTGTCGATACTGGCTTTTTCAACATTCAGAATTTTTCCGCGGATCGGCATGATCGCCTGATACATACGGTTTCGCGCCATTTTGGCGGAACCACCGGCAGAATCTCCCTCTACGATAAAAATCTCACACTTTGACGCATCCCGGCTCTCACAGTTGGACAGTTTTCCATTGGAATCAAACGAAAACTTCTGCTTGGTCAGCAGATTGGTTCTCGCTTTTTCCTCTGCCTTGCGGATTTTTGCAGCCTTTTCCGCACAGCCAATCACAATCTTTAAGGTTTCTAAATTTTTATCAAAAAACAGCGGAACTTCATCACTTGTCACTTTGGCAGTTGCACGGTTTGCATCCTGATTATCGAGTTTTGTCTTCGTCTGTCCTTCAAAACGCGGGTCCGGATGCTTGATGGAAATCACTGCTGTCATTCCGTTTCGCACATCTGTACCGTTGAAATTTGCATCTTTCTCTTTTAAAATGCCAAGTTCTCTGGCATAGGAATTGATAATCGTCGTAAACGCAGTTTTAAATCCGGTCAGGTGTGCACCACCTTCCGAATTATAAATATTATTACAAAATCCCATGATATTCTCATGGAACTCGCTGGTATACTGGAATGCCGCTTCCACCTCAATGCCTTCACTTTCCCCTTTGAAGTAAATGACATCATGCAGCACTTCAAGATTATTGTTCAGATCTTTGACGAACCCAATGATTCCATCCGGCTCATGAAACTCAATGTGCTCTGCTTCCGGCTTTCTCCGGTCCTCATATATGATCGTCAGTTTCGGGTTCAGATAAGCGGTCTCATGCATCCGGCTCTTCACATCATCTTCCCGGAATCTGGTCTTCTCAAAAATTTCTGGATCTGGAAGAAAATTGATCTTCGTTCCGGTCTTCTTTGTCTTCCCGATCTTTGGAAGAAGTCCGTCTTCAAGTTCTACCACCGGATGTCCCTGTGCATAGCGGTCATGATACACATATCCGCCCTGGCTGATTTCCACATCCATATAGGTGGAAAGTGCATTGACTACCGAAGATCCGACACCATGCAGTCCTCCACTCGTCTTGTACGCATTGTTGTCAAATTTTCCTCCTGCGTGCAGTGTAGAAAATACAACGCGGGCAGCCGATACTCCCTTTGCATGCATGCCGACCGGAATACCACGTCCGTTATCTTCCACCGTACAGGAGCCATCTGCCTCAAGGGTCACCCATATTTTATCACAGGCACCTGCCAGATGCTCGTCCACGGAATTGTCGACAATCTCATAAATCAGGTGGTTGAGTCCTTTGGTCGTTGTACTTCCGATATACATTCCCGGACGTTTCCGGACCGCTTCAAGCCCCTCCAGTACCGATATACTGCTTGCATCATATCCTGACATGTTCCTCTATCTCCTTACTATCCTGCTAAATTACATTTGATCTTTCATGTGAGCAATCACCATCACTGCAATCCGAAAAGTCATCGCATCGTCAAACGTACGGATATCCAGTCCGATTGCTTTCTCGATACGTTCCAGACGATATACCAGAGTATTGCGGTGCACATACAGCTGTCTTGCCGTCTCTGATATATTCAGATTATTCTCAAAAAATTTATTGATAGTAGACATTGCTTCCTCATCATCTAAGATGTCCGGAATTTTCTCACCGAATACCTCTTTGATAAACATATTACATAAACTCATCGGAAGCTGGTAAATCAGACGCCCGATGCCAAGCTTTCCGTAAGAAATTGTGTCATACTTTGCATAAAAAACACGACCAACTTCCAGTGCCATCCGCGCTTCCTGATAAGATTCCGCAATTTCCGGAAGTTGTGTCACAACGTTTCCATAACCGACACGCACACGAATCATTGCTTCCATATGTAAATTATCTGCAAGGCTTCCCGCAATTTTTGACAGACGTTCCTCCATCTCCTCTTCTTTTATATGGGAAACATCTTTGATCAGAACGATACTGTGCTGATCCACGCAGGTCACAAAGTCCTTCGAACGGATATCTGCAAGATTTTTTACCAGTTCCATCGCCATATCGTTATTTTTACTTCCGGTATCAATCACAAAAACTACCCGCGGTACTTCCTGAATGTGGTGCTTTTTTGCTTTTCCGTAAATATCCACAATCAGCATGTTGCCAAGAATGATATTCTGCATAAAATTATTGCGGTCGAACTGCTCTGCAAAACTCATAACCAGATTCCGGATCTGGCAGACTGCCATCTGTGCGCATACAAGAAATGACTCTTCTTTCACCAGACAGACTAAAATATATTCCGTTTCACCTTCTACCATCACTTTATACAGATGATAATCCTGATACGTCTGTTTTTCAGCAAGCGATTCTGCGAAATCAACGACCACCTGCTGTTCTAATGCCTCCAGCAACGGCATCTCCTCCGTATGTGCTACCAGCTTCCCCTTTGCAGTAAACAATGCCGTATCCATGTGGCTGATCTCTTTAATTTCGTTTAATGAATTCTGTAATTTCTGATTTGAAAGCATATACTCTCCTATTATTTACGTTCGAAAGAACCCGGGTGTAAATACTAACACCCGGGTTCAAGATTTACAACTATATAATTTTAACGGACTAGTTGGTAATTGTCAATTCTGTTTCCTTATCGAATACATGAATCTTATGCGGATCAAATGCAAGCTTGATATGATCGCCATAACGGGCAGGTGTATCAGAATCAACTCTTGCTGTCATGTTTGCACCGGCTACAGAGTAGTACAGTAATACTTCTGCACCAAGTAACTCGTATCCTGTTACATCAGACTCGATGACACAGTCACCATTCTTCTGGATCATTTCAGGATCATCAGAGATATCCTCTGGTCTGATACCTAATACAACTGTCTTTCCGTTGTATCCGCCCTCTTCAAGCTTCTTTGCCTTGTAATCCGGAAGAACCACAGAGTAATCACCGAATGTTAATGTAGCTTTATCTCCCTGAATGGTGCACTTTGCATCGATGAAGTTCATCTGTGGAGATCCGATGAATCCGGCTACGAATAAGTTATTTGGCTCATTGTATAATTTCTGTGGAGAATCAACCTGCATGATTACACCATCTTTTAATACAACGATTCTGGTTCCAAGTGTCATAGCCTCTGTCTGATCATGTGTTACATAGATGATCGTAGCACCTAATCTGTTATGTAAAGAAGCGATCTCAGATCTCATCTGTACACGAAGTTTTGCATCCAGGTTGGATAAAGGCTCATCCATAAGGAATACCTTAGGATTACGAACGATTGCACGACCCATGGCAACACGCTGTCTCTGTCCACCGGAAAGAGCCTTCGGCTTACGATCCAGTAACTTCTCCAGATCAAGGATTCTTGCTGCTTCCTCAACCTTTGCTTTGATCTCATCCTTCGGAACTTTTCTTAACTTAAGACCGAATGCCATGTTATCAAATACTGTCATATGTGGATACAGAGCGTAGTTCTGGAATACCATTGCGATATCACGATCCTTTGGTTCTACATCGTTCATTACCTTTCCGTCGATGATCAGATCACCGGAAGAAATCTCCTCAAGACCTGCGATCATACGAAGTGTTGTAGATTTACCACATCCAGATGGTCCTACGAAGATGATAAACTCTTTATCTGCAACATCCAGATTGAAATCTTTTACTGCCTCAAATCCGTTTGGATATACTTTGCAAACGTTCTTTAATGATAAACTTGCCATTTGAAAAACCTCCTGATTTTTGCTTTTCGTTATTTTTCTTTGGTGAAGTTTCTTTGAACTTCCTGACAAGTGTATGATAACGGAATCTGCCCGAAATTACCACCGTCAATCCGTCCAAATATTTACATGGTTTCTTGGCGAAATAACGAAAGGGGACATTGTTGTAAACAATGCCCCCAAAAATTACAGTTTTGAATATCCAAAACCGTTAACCATCGCCTCGATCTTTTGTCCCTGCCGGCAGAGCGGACAGTCTGCAACCGGATATGCGGCATATCCGGTAACATCACTTTCATCAAAAAGTGTCTCAACTTCTACGCCGTCTACTGAATTGATTGTTCCAAACAACGAAGCGACCCACTCAATCTCCCCTCCGTAATACTGGATACACTCGAGTGCCCTGCGGATGGTCTCACCGGTTGTCGTGGTCGCTAAAAGAAGCACAACATGTTTTCCGTTGATGGCAGCTTTATTATTATCCCTAAACAGCATCTGGTTATTGCTGTTGATCTCCGGTGAAATCACATACACCGTCTCATGCTGGTTTGTGGTGCCCATAATTCCGTCCCGCTGGATCTCCTCCGTCAGAAAGGTACCGACCACTTCCGTTCCATCCATACACACAATGGTATCCACGTATTTTGTCTTTGGAATTCTCGAATACAGTACATGTGCCGCCTGTTTTGCTTCCGCCACACGTGTCTTGATACTTGTCACATCCACATAATAATTAATGTGGGAATGACTCGTTGCAAAATGTCCGTGCATGGCATGCAGCGCCAGCATGTTGCTTTCTTTTGAATAAAATTTCATCATACGATCTTCCATAGTATAATCCTCCTTCTCCTGTTGCTGTTATTGTTATGATAATCCGGTACTGCCAAAGCCACCGCGATCTTTCCCCGTCAGATGTTCCACCTTTTCGAATACAATCTCCGGCTGATTTTCCACGATTCGAAACTGTGCAATGCGGTCATTTACATGGATCACGGTATCCCTGGTTGCATAAACCGGCATCCGCCACATATCGTTATCCCCGCAATAGGAACCATCTACAATTCCAACACTGTTTGTCTGGATAATTCCCCAGTTTTTAAATGTGGAACTGCGCGGCACAAGATGTGCCTCATAGCCTTTTGGCAGTTCCATTGCCACGCCAAGTGGGATCAGTGCAAACTCTCCCGCTTTTAAAGTTACTTCTTCCGAAGCCCGCATATCAATCCAGTCGGATTTTCCTTCTATATAATCCAGCGGTTCGATTTTGTCTGTAAAATATTTAATCTTGATTTTCTGCATATCAGTTTTCCCACTTCAGATTCAGATGCTCCACACGTTTTTCGCGAACCATCAGATCCTTTACACCTTCCTTTGCCGGTTTGTCATCGAACAGTACTTTATTCACTTCTTCTATAATCGGAAGCTCCACATCATACTTTTTTGCCAGAGCAAGTGCTGCCTTGGCCGAATAAATTCCCTCTACGACCATTTTCACTTCGTCGGTAGCCTGCTTCATGGTATACCCCTGTCCGATCAGCATACCCGCCTTGCGGTTTCTGCTGTGACGGCTCTCACAGGTGACAATCAGGTCTCCGATACCGGTCAGTCCGCAGAGTGTCTCCACTTTTGCCCCCATCTTTACGGCAAGTCCCGCAATCTCTGCAATGCCGCGGGTAATCAGGGCCGCTTTGGTGTTATCCCCGTATCCGAGTCCGTCCGCCATTCCGGCAGCAAGTGCAATCACATTTTTTAATGATCCGCCCAGTTCCATGCCAAGCATGTCCGGGCTGGTATAAACACGGAACACTTCATTCATAAACAGATCCTGGATTTTTTTTGCAGTGCTTTCTGTTTTTGCTCCTGCCACAACGGTTGTCGGAAGTCCGATTCCAACCTCTTCCGCGTGGGACGGTCCGCACATGACAGCAACATCCGCACATGGAATCTCCTGCTCTGTCACATCGGAAATGGTCATTAGGGTATCTTCTTCAATTCCCTTTGCCACGCAGACAATGATCTGTCCTTCTGTCACATATCCTGCCATGCTTTTTGCGGTGCTTCTTGTAAATACAGACGGTACCGCCAGAATCAGGAACTCCTTTCCAACGATTGCTTCTTTTAAATCTGTTGTAAACAGGACATCCTCCGGAAGCTTCACTCCCGGAAGTTTATCGATATGCTCATGCTCTCTGCGGAGCATGGCAACTTCCTCTTCCACGATCGACCATACCGTTACTTCATTTCCATTGGTACGAAGAAGCTTTGCCAGCGCAATGCCCCAGCTGCCAGCTCCGATCACTCCTACCTTTGCCATATCATTTATCTCCTTTTTTCGTTCCGAATTTGTTCTCTGTTCCATTCATCAGACGAACAATATTCGCACGGTGTCTCCAAATCGCCATGCCGGTAAAACATGCACTCAGTATGTAAAACTCGATCCGGCTGGCTCCGCTGATTTTTAACCAGCCAAGCTGTCCGAAAATAATCGCCTGTACCAGATAGGCAGATACCAGAAATATGGAACCCACCGAAACATACCGGGTAATTCCCACAATAATCAGGAATCCAACGGCACAGCAGATTACTGCCGGAGGACAGACGGCAAGGATGACGCCTGTCGTACAGGCAATTCCCTTTCCGCCGCGGAACCGCAGATAGCACGGAAAATTATGTCCTAAGACTGTTCCAAACCCAGCATACAGTTCCAGCACCTTTGTATCAGCCCCATACGTTCCGTGAAAAATCAGTTTTACAAGAAGTACGGCAAATACTGCTTTCAGAAGATCACCGGCAAATGTAATAATGCCGGCTTTCCATCCAAGCACCCGCAAAGAATTTGTCGTGCCTGCATTTCCGCTTCCCTGCTGACGGATATCAATTCCCTTACTTTTTCCATACAGATATCCGGTCTGAAACAGACCGAATCCATATCCGATCAGTAATGCAATGATTCTTGCAACGATCATCATAACTAGTCTTCCTTTCGCTCCCTCGTAATGAATTTAAGAGCTGTACCGCGGAACCCAAACGTATCGCGGATACGGTTCTCCAGATATCTGGTGTATGAAAAATGCATCAGATTTTTGTCATTGACAAACACAACAAATGTCGGCGGTTTTACCGCAACCTGTGTTACATAATAAATCTTGAGTCTTTTTCCTTTATCGGTCGGTGGCTGCTGCATGGCAACTGCTTCCGTCACGATTTCGTTTAAGACACCCGTTGCAACACGCATACTGTTGTTCTCAATGACAACATCGATCATTTCAAAAATCTTATTCAGACGCTGACCGGACTTTGCAGAAATAAACAAAATCTCTGCATACGGCATAAAGCTTAAGATCTGACGGATTTTCTCAGTATGTTTCTTCACCGTGTTGTTATCCTTTTCGATGGCATCCCATTTGTTAACCGCAATAATGATACCTTTTCCTCTGTCATGTGCAATTCCGGCAATCTTGGCATCCTGCTCGGTTACTCCTTCGGTGGCATCAATAACGATGATCACCACATCCGCGCGTTCCACAGCGGTAACTGCACGGATAATACTGTAGCGCTCAATCTCCTCTTTGATCTTGTTTTTGCGGCGAAGCCCCGCCGTATCAATAAATACATATTCTTTTCCGTTGTATTTAATGTCTGTATCGATGGCATCTCTGGTAGTTCCCGCGATATCCGATACGATTACACGGTCTTCCTGTGCCAGCTTGTTGATCAGGGATGATTTCCCGACATTCGGCTTTCCGATAATGGCTACCTTCGGTCTTTCATCCTCCGGCTGATTTTCCGATCCTTCCGGGAAATATTTCACCACTTCATCCAGCATATCTCCAAGTCCGAGCATGGAAGAAGCGGAAACCGGATACGGTTCTCCGATTCCGAGATTGTAAAATTCATACACATCCGGCATAAATTTTTCAAAACTGTCCACTTTATTTACCACCAGAACCACCGGCTTTTTGGATCTGCGCAGCATGTCCGCTACTTTTGCATCCGCATCCTGCAGTCCCTGACGCACATCCGTGATAAACATGATCACATCTGCCGTGGCAATCGCAATCTCTGCCTGTTCACGCATCTGGGAAAGGATCACATCCCCGCTGTCCGGTTCGATTCCACCGGTATCAATCAATGTAAAATTATAGTTCAGCCATGTGACATCCGCATAAATGCGGTCTCTTGTGACACCCGGAGTGTCTTTTACAATGGAGATTCTCTCTCCTGCCAATGTATTAAAAAGCGTAGATTTTCCGACATTCGGACGCCCGACAATGGCTACGACTGGTCTGCTCATTTTTTACCTCCAACAAAAAAATGGATGGCGTCCGAAAACGCCATCTTTATTTTACAATAAGCAGCGAAAGTTGTAAAGTCCCGCTGGTTTCATCACTGTGATGTTTTCTCTTCCGGCCGCTGGAACTGAATGTCCGATACGTCGGTAATCACACCACAGTCAATCAGTGTCTGTATGATATGGGTGCAGTCTTTTCCAAAACTGATATACGCAGATCCACCATATGTTGTGGGTGTTTCCACGGATTCTCCCGTATTTCCGTAATAATCATCAATCCGGTCATATACGTTTTTCCAGTCTGCAGATGCATGGTAATAATCCAGACTGATACTGGCAGAAGAGTACTCCCCTGTTTCTTCCGGATCTTTCAGTGCATTCGTCAGATTGTACTTTTGCAGCTTCTGATCTGCGGCGTCTTCACAAATCGCCTGATACAGTTTTTTTGCAGTATCCGCATCAAAGTCACAATCCTTATAATTTTCCGATGATTCGTCTAATGTCAGGGTTCCGGTATTAAACTTTGAAATTTTGTCAGAATCCGTTCCAAAGAGATATTCCATAAAATGATCTGCTTTATTTTCTTCTTTAAACAACAGTTCTGAAAGCGTTTCATTCCCCCCGACAATTTCATATGTGCGCGAGAGCGTTTTTCCATTTTTCAGGTAGTAATAAAAAATGATCTGTGTACTGTCATCCGTTTTATTTTCCCTGTAAATTTCCGCATGACTTAAAATTTCTTTCTGTGCCTGACATGCCACACGAACGCTGTCCCCTTTATATTCTACCGGATAATCAAGAGAAACTTCCACCCGGCTTACCTGATCTGCATCCGGGACATACTGTTCCAGATAGGTGGCATTTTTTGAGCATCCCCAGAAACTGCCCAGCACAAACAGCACAAATAACCCGCTCTCACAGAATCTCCGGCGGCAAAATACGCGAAATCCTTTTTCCACAAACATCTGTGCAATAAAAAAACTGACAAAACCAAATGCCACCACAAGAACAAGCAACATTGGTTTTTTTACATGCAGATGCACGGAATCTAAAAATTCTGCCATCAGGACGCCTGCAAAATAACCGACTCCGGTTCCCACGCCCCAGCGGAACAATGGTTTTACCCAGTTAAAAGAAATCAGATCCCCTGCACTTTCAATCCTGCGTTTTTTATAACAGTAATAAGCAATCAGATAAATGACAACTGCTGCAGCCACATAGGCCGCAAGTACCCGCAGTCCCCGGTAGGACAACACCCCCGACATCAGATCCGTTTCCTGGTTATAGGATTGCCGGAATACAAACCGCACATTGTTGTACAGATAATTCATCGGGGAAAGAATCCGCAAAATTAAAAATTCCGGCACAGTATCCATGCCAAGTCCATATCCCAGATATCCGATGACATAACGTGCACCGCTGGAAAATGCAAATGCCACATAGTTAACCGCCAGAAAGTACACCGGAAGTGCAAACAGCTGTCCGGTAAACATGACACAAAAACACACCGTTGCATAAAGGAAAAAAGCAATTCCCATAACACTTAAAAACCACAATCCCAGAAACTGCACACTCGCAATGCCTTTCAAAAGACAAAGAACCACCGTTACCAGAAAAACCAGTGCCTGCGGAATCAATAGAAAACAAAGGCCACTGATCATATTCGTCACATACAGTTCCCCCCTTGTAACCGGCAGTGCATGGATCATATACGCATTCTTCTGGGTAAACAGATAGCCAAACAAAGCCATCCCACAGACGACTGCCATAATTGCAATTGCGGCCACATCCACTTCCAGACGCAGACTGTTGTACAATGCATAATCCCTGGCATAAGCAGTCATGTCCGTCTGTTGCTGCAGACGCGACCACAGCTGCCCCGGCACTTTTACCATCCCATATAACAGATAGCATACCCAGATCGGCCAGTACAGGGTCACATTTTTTTTAAAAACCGTACGGTTAAAAAAGGATGTCTTTGACTTCATAGCCCAAACCTCCCATTTCATAAATAAAAATTTCTTCCAGTGTAAGCGGCAGAATGTCCACAATAGCCAGATGGTCTCCCTCTGTCTGGATGGCTGCCGCAACCTCCCTGGGATTTCCCTTGACAATCATTGTATATACACGCCCGGAATTTGACATATGCAATACCTCAAATTCTTTTGGGAGTTTCGGCATACCGGTCTGGCATGCCACCTGGATTTTACTGATGTTTCCATGTAAATCAAACAGGGAACGCTCAATTATAACCTTTCCGTGATTCATAATGCCCACATGATCACAGACATCCTCTAGTTCGCGCAGATTATGGGAAGAAACCAGTACGGTCGTCCTGCGCTCTGCAACCTCGGACATCAGGATCGTCCAGATCTGTTTCCGCATAACCGGATCAAGGCCATCCAGCGGTTCATCCAGAATCAGAAGTTTCGGTCTGCAGCAGAGTGCCAGCCAGAATGCAACCTGTTTTTGCATTCCCTTGGACAGTCTGCGGATATTGCGTTTCATATCAATTCCCGGGAAAAACTCCTGCAGGCGATAAAACATCTTTTCGTCAAAGGACTCGTACATTCCCCGGAAATAACGCATCATTTCCAGTGTATCCGCCTGTAAAAAATAAAACGGCTCATCCGGTATATAAGCCATTTGAGCCTTTACCTGTTTATTTTCATATACCGGAGCCCCGTCAATAAAAATTTCTCCGGCATCCTGCCGGTATACACCTGTCAGATGACGGATCAGGGTTGATTTCCCGGCACCGTTTGGTCCCACAAGCCCATATATGTTTCCAGACGCCACATGCATATTTACCCCGTCGAGCGCACGGAAATCCCCAAATTTCTTTATCAGATTATTTACTTCAATCAAAGTCTTTGCTTCCTCCTGCCAGTTCCCACATACGTCCTGTCAATTCCTCTGTCCCTACCGACATATTCTGCAGTCTGATTACCACCGTGTCGAACTCCTGCAGCAGCTCTTTGCGGATCAGTTCCGCAATCTGCTTTTCCGATGCCGCCATCCGTTCGCCTTCCCTGTCACAGACATACCCTTCCTCTTCCAGCTCCTGATAAGCTTTCCTTACAGCATTGGGATTTATGGCAAATTTTGAAGCCAGTTCCCTCACTGACGGAAGTTTTTCTCCCTCCGGTATCGCATGCGTTATGATCATTTTTCGAATCCCGTCCGTGATCTGCTCATAGACCGGTTTGATATCTCTGCAATCTGGCTGCATCAAAGAGCATCCTCCTATCTTTCCTCAATACAGTCAGTGTACCATAAATCTTCCCCGAGTAATTTAACATCTTTGAAATACATTCTTAAGGATTTCTTAATTTGTTACACAAGTTTTAAAAATGCTCCCAGATTTCCACGTTTTCCATGGCTTGCCCTATGGGAAAACAGCAGATTCGGATTACAGCAGGTACAAAGATTCGTTACCGCCAGATGTTCCGGAAGGATTCCTGCATCCCGCAACACAATCTCATTACTCTTCCACAGATCCAGCTGATATTTTCCACCGCCCTTTTCGATCAGGATCTCACACTCATGACCGGAAAACTCTTTTGCAAAGGCAGATGCCACATCTTCACTTACTTCATAACAGTCCTGACAGATGGACGGTCCAACGGCGGCAAGAATTTCTCCGGGGTCACTATGAAATTCCCTGCGCATCACCTCGATGGTATGCTGCCCCATGCGTCCGACCGTTCCTCTCCACCCGGAATGGGAAAGTCCGATCGCATGGTGTATGGGATCTACAAAATAAAGCGGTACACAGTCAGCGTAAAAAGTTGCCAGAATCAGTCCCGGTTCATCCGTCACCAGCCCGTCCACATCCGTGTAAGGCCGCTCCTTTGTCACACCATAGCCCCCGCAGCTTCTATCCACCCGCCGGACATTCGTCGTATGGGTCTGATCCGAACAGACAATATCCGAAAGCGTTCCTCCCATTGCCTCTGCCACTCTGCGGTAGTTTTCCGTCACTGCCTGCGGATCATCTCCACGTGTAAAACTCAGATTCAGACTCTGAAACATTCCGGTGCTGCATCCACCCTCTCTGGTGGTAAAACAGTTCTTTACGCCCGTATGTGCCAAAAGAAGGGGAAAATACAAAAGCGGAAGCCCCTGTCCCTTTTTGCCCTGAAACTGTTCCAGTTCCAGTATATGCTCTTTATTTTTCCACTGAAAATCTTCTCTGTCCATGTCTGTCACCTCTGAAAATAAAATGCATTTGGGATGTGCCGGATACTTCCGTCCCCATAAATTCCAATCACATCAAAACGGCAGTCCATCTCCTGCCCTGCTGCATATCCTGCATAATGATAATTTGCAACCTTACAGATCTGGCGCTGCTTTCTCCGGTCTACCGCCTCTAACGGATCTCCGTAATCATTGCTGCTCCGGTATTTTACTTCAACGTATACAAGTACCCCGTCCTTTTGTGCAATAAGATCCACCTCTCCAAATGGTGTCCGGTAATTGCGTGCAAGAATTGTGTAATCATGTGTGCACAAATACCGGGCTGCCATGGTCTCATATTCTGTTCCAATTGTACGTTTATTCAAATTTTATTTAACCCCTGCCTGATCAATCTTTGCCTTCATACGATCCATATCATCCACAAAAACAAGAATCTCCGCAACCACCTCATACAGCTCCGGCGGAATCATGTCCCCGATCTGCAATTTGGAAAGAGTAGACGCAAGTTTATTGTCTTTGTAAGTCGGAACCTGACTCTCTTTTGCTTTTTCAATAATTTTTTCGGCTACCTGCCCCTTTCCGGTTGCCAGTATCTTTGGTGCTTTTTCGCCCGGCTCATAGGCAATCGCCACTGCCGTTTTCTCCGGTTCTTTCTTTTGTTTTAACTGCTCAAACGGAAAGGGTTTAAAATTATTATTTTCCATTTTATGCCCTCATATCAAAGGAATACCGGTGCAGCTGTGTCGCCGCCGGCTGATCCATCTTCAGAAAATCGTCCACAAAATTTACATGTTTTTCTTCATTTACCACGTCGATCTTACAGTGATATCCCTTTTTTTCCAGCCTCGCTTCCAGCACCGGATAATTTTTTTCCAGCAATGCATATGCAGTGTCATTGTCCAGATAAAAACGCGTACTTACTTCACGTCCTCTCATCCGGACCGAAACATCCGTACTTCCCAGATGATCCAGATCCAGATGCAAAAAAGCAGTCAGATCCTTTTCTCCCTGCGCCAGTGCCTTTTTGTTGGTATACACAAACAGTTCGCCGCTTGCATGCTGCCCCGACATTTTGAGTGGAATCTGTGCATATGTATACATCTGGTTCACCTGATTCATAAATTCTACATTGCTGTGGATCTCTCCCGCCATCTGTGAGAAAGCGGTATGCTCCTGTCCCGCATTTTTGAGTGCTGACTCAATTTTTTCCATCTGACTGTTCAGACGCTCATACAGCCTCCCGACATAATCGCCCTCTTTGAGATCCCCTGGTTTCGCCATCCACTGCTGTTCTGCCGTATCCCGGACAAGTGCCTGGAATTCCCTGGAAGAAAACAGCTTTCCGAGATGTTCCCGTTCCAACGGCAACGGATCTTTGCACAGCTGCTGCAGATCCTTTAACACTTCTACCGTACCGCTATTTGCGTTATATGCACTCTGCGGCTTTCCGAGAATATCTCCGATCATCCGGTTTAAATGCTGCAGCTGTTCCTGTGAAAGTACAGCTCCCAGTGTATGTGGAGTCTGCGACATCTGCCCGGTATAAGTTGTTTTTCCGGAAACAATTTCCATCGTTTCGGCTTCCTGCTGTCCGGCCACGCCTTTCTCCTCCGCTGCAGCCTGACCTTCCTGCTGCGACAAAATTTCCGGATGTTCCTGCACGGTTTCCGTGGCAGTCTCCGGTGCAGCTTCCATCTGCATCTGCGTTTCTGCGGTATCTGTCTGCACGCTTTCATAATTCAGACCATCCAGGTTGTATGCCATATCCGGTTCCGGACTTTGTATCTGCTGCGGTACTTCTTCCAGCCCGTCTGTCAGAATCTGCAACAACTCATTTCCAAGCTGACGCATGGTCTCTGTCTTTACTGGTGTGCCTTCTGTTCCGGTCAGACTCTGCGGAAACTGCTCAATCAGTGCATCTAGTTCCCGTGTAATCGCCTGACTGTCATTCATATAATTTTCAAACTGGGAGGCATTTTCTACAGTAATCGGTATTCCAAGCTTTTGCATCTGTACCAGCGTCTGTACATCAATCCGCGGATTTGCATTGACCAGCCGTGCCATCTGCTGCAGACTCTCCCGGTCAATCGGCATCTGTTCTTCCATCATCCGGTCAACCATGGACAAATACTCCGGCTGTGCGGAAAGTCCCGCTGCGGAAAGCGCCTGCATCAGCGTATAATTTGCGCCTGCCCCGTCAATTGCAAACGGCCGGATGGCAATCTGCGTGCCATCGTTGGACTTTACCTGGAAAAACATGGATTCCCCTTCCATAAGGGAAATCTTTCCGTCCAGCCGTGCCATCACCTGCTGCCCTCCGGAAAGAGAAAGCGTCACGCGGCCATTTTTAACGGAAGTGACCGTCCCCTCAAAAATATTTCCTTTTGTCAGAGACCGCAGAGAGGCCACAAGATTTTCCACACCTTTCGTCCCGGTCAGCGTCTCCGCACCTGATGAGATCGCCTGATGATACTGTTTTACCAAATCTGAAATCTGCATCCGAACAGCCCCCTTTGTGATTTTTGAATAATTATCTTATGATACAAAATTCTTAATAAAGGTTCTTCTGTGAATCGGTGTCGGTCCATACTTTTTGAGTGCTGCAATATGTTCCGCGCTTCCATATCCTTTATTGGAAGCAAAACCATACTCCGGATAAATCGAATCATAGTATACCATCATCCGGTCCCTGGTCACCTTGGCAATGATCGATGCCGCACCGATGGAAATGCTCTTTGCATCTCCCTTGATAATCGGTACCTGCGGAATTGTCACTTTCGGAATCGTCACTGCATCATTAAGCAGCAGATCCGGCTGCGGAGATAACTGTGCAATCGCCTGCCGCATTGCCTCATACGTTGCCTGCAGAATATTGATCTCATCAATCCTGTCCGGACCGATCGTGCCAAGTCCGGTTGCCACTGCCTGCTCCATGATGATATCATACAGTTCTTCTCTTTTTGCCGCTGAAAGTTTTTTGGAATCATTAATATATAAGATATCACAATCCTTCGGCAGAATCACAGCTCCTGCCACGACCGGTCCCGCAAGCGGTCCCCGTCCTACCTCATCGATCCCACAGATATATGTATATGTATCGTACTCTTTTTCATATTTCTTTAAATTTTCCGTGCGGATCATTTCCTTCTGTAGCTTATCCATGCGTTTTTTTGCGGTATCCACCAGTTTCTGCACACCGGTGCGGGAATCCGACGCATATTTTTCCACAAACGCCTCCAGTGCTTCCGTCGGTGTTGCTGTCAGTTCCTCTTTAATCGCATCAATTTTTTCAGCCATTTTCCTACTCCTTTGGCCACTCCAGCGTAACTTTTCCGAGTTTTCCGCTCCGGAATTCATCAATCAGAAGTGCTGCCGCTTTGCTGTAATCGAGTTCCCCGCCTTTCGTGATACATTTCCTGTTTTCTGCAATCCCGCATAAAAGTTCGGTCTCCTTTTGTGTTTCTTCGACTTCATAACGTTCTGTCAGGATTCCCGGATACTGTGTTTTCAGGAAACGGATCAGCTCTACCGCAAGTTCATCCGTATTTAAGATCTCATCCCGGATGGAACCGATCAGAGCCAGACGAAGTCCAACTTTCTGATCCTCAAATTTCGGCCAAAGAATTCCCGGAGTATCCAAAAGCTCTACACTTTTGCTCAGACGTATCCACTGTTTTCCCTTCGTTACACCCGGCTTGTTTCCGGTCTTTGCACACGCTTTTCCCGCATACGAATTGATAAATGTGGATTTTCCGACATTCGGAATTCCAACAACCATGGCACGGACCGGCCGGTTTTTGATTCCGCGCTTACGGTCCCTCTCCATTTTTTCCTTACAGGCTTCCATAATAATATCGGTAATGGATTTCATTCCGTTTTTGCTTCGCGCGTCAAGGCTTACCACATAATATCCTTTCTTTTGGAAAAAAGCAGACCACTGCTCGGTTGCCTTGCGGTCCGCCAGGTCCGCTTTATTCATTAAAATCAGACGATATTTGTTTTTTCCAAGTTCGTCAATATCCGGATTTCTGCTGCTGAGCGGGATCCGGGCATCTACCAGTTCGATCACCAGATCTATCAGTTTGATGTCTTCCTGCATCTGTCGTTTTGCTTTGGTCATATGACCGGGATACCATTGAAAATTCATCTCTTTTTCCTCATTTCCTAAATCAGCCCGCTTAATCGATCAGTCCCATCTTTCCAAATCCCTTAAAATGGAACCACGCTTTTCCAATTATATAATCTTTTTTCACATTTCCGATATTTGCCATACGGCTGTCCTCACTGCTGTTTCGATTATCCCCGAGAACAAAATATTCGTCATCCCCAAGTTTCACTTCATCTGCTGCCACACCGGGATCTTCGATGGAAGCAGAAACAATATCTTCCTTGTAAAGTTCTCCATTAATATATACTTTCCCATTTTTGATCTGTACCGTATCCCCCGGACAGGCAATTACCCTCCGGACATAATAATGGGATTTTTCATTTCCATTCGGCAAAAAAACGACGACATCGCCCTGCTTTGGCGCGCGTACCATATAGACAAAGCGATTGACAAAAATCTGTTCCTCGCTCTGTAAGGTATCCTGCATGGCATTTCCCACAACTGTCGTCCGAAAACCAAAAGAACTGACCAGTGCATATGCAATGGCAATTACAATGGCACATTCTAATACCCAGGTCATAATTTCTTTAAACAGGGGCACATTAAACTTTTTTCTTCTTCTGCTGAAATTCAGTCCGCTTCTTCTTTTCACTTTTCCACCTCTTTAATTCAAGTCAGAAAAAAGGGATGCCGCATTCTGTGGCATCCCTTCCATGAAGCAAATTATTTTACTAACTCTTTTACCTTTGCAGCTTTGCCGACACGGTCTCTTAAGTAGTAAAGTTTTGCACGACGTACTTTACCTTTACGAACGATCTCTACCTTCTCAACGTTTGGAGAATGTAAAGGCCATGTCTTCTCAACACCTACACCGTTTGAAATCTTTCTTACAGTGAAAGTGGTACGGTTGCTTCCACCCTGCTTCTTAATAACAGTTCCTTCGAATACCTGAATACGCTCACGGTTTCCCTCTTTGATCTTTCCGTATACCTTTACAGTATCACCTACGGAAAACTGTGGTGCTTCAGCCTTTAACTGCTCTGCCTCAATGTTCTTGATAATTTCACTCGCGTTCATTTTGTGACCTCCTGATTATTTTGACGTTCTTAAACTCCATCTATCGGTGCCAGAGGACCGTCACTTCTATTCACATTTGTAACTATCCGTTCCGTAATATTACCGAATAATTACACCGCAACAATTATAAACTTTAGCATACTCATTCCGAAAAATCAAGTCCTTTTTCATCATTTTTCGCACATCCAGAAAATTTTGTCACGCGACAGGCAAAATCCCTCTTTTTCCTGCAATCCCTTGGATTTTTCGTTGTCCGTGATAATCTGTGCAAACGGAATTTTTCCCTGTTCGAGCATACAGTTTGCTGCATACGTTTCGAGCGTCATGGCAATGTGTCTGCGCTGAAATTTTGGTGCTACCATAAGCATTCCGATACTTCCCTCACAATGCTGCCCGATAAATCCGGCAAGCTTTTCGTCATAAAAAGCCCCCACAAGCATACCATCCTGTATCCTCGACCGCAGGTAGTCCTCATCACAGCAGCCGTGATAAAAGGAAACCACCTGTGGAAAATCTTCTCTTTGTAATCTGCGCATCGACAATCCATCCTCACGCGTCAGATCCGGCCGGTATAACCCGCGCACCGGAAGCTTTTCATGTCTGGTGTACACAGCCTGATAACATTCGCACTCCTGATTAAGTCCGTATCTCTTTTGAAAATAAGGAATCATTTCCTCCTGATGCAAAACCGCCAGCGGTATTTTTTCAACCGGAAGCGTCCATGTACGGATATCCGGAAGTCTTGACGGATCCACACATGCATGAAAATAGATCTCGTATTCCATATCTTTGAGCAATATCTGTCCCTGCCCGAAATACAACAGTTGTGCGCGTCCACGATTGATCAGTTCAATCATATCGATGTGCAACAGTTTCTGTTTCATAAGCAGTTGTCTGCATTCCTGCAGCCGCACATAGCGGGCATACAGATCCGGCCTGCGTTCCTTTGTACGCAGGATGGACTGTTCCTTTTTCCATGCATCTATGTGTTTCTGGTTTCCGGAAAGCAGCACCTCCGGCACCTTTTTCCCGTGCCACACATCCGGTCTGGAATATTGCGGATGTTCCAAAAGCTCTCCGTGGAAAGATTCGGTCAGGGCCGACTGTTCATTTCCAAGCACTCCCGGAACCAGGCGTGCCACTGCATCGACAATCACCATGGCTGCCAGCTCACCGCCCGTCAGTACATAATCACCGATGGAAATGTAATCTGTGACCACTTCCTCAAGCACGCGCTCATCAATGCCCTCGTAATGCCCGCATAACAAAAGCAGCTCATCCTGTGCCGCCAGTTCCCGTGCTTTTGCCTGTGTAAAAGGAATTCCCTGCGGGGTTACATAAATCACCCGCTTTTTCTTATTCTGCGGTATCTTTTCCATAACACTCTGACATGCATCATATACCGGCTGTGCCTGCATGAGCATCCCTGCACCGCCGCCGTAAGGATAATCATCCACCCTGCCATGCTTATCCTGCGTATAATCACGGATATTCACCGCATCAATATCTATTTTTTTCTGTTGCACGGCTCTCCCTGTGATGCTTGTCATAAGCCCCTGCATCACCATATCCGGAAAAAGCGTCAAAACATGAAACTTCATTGTCCACCCTCCGTTTAACGCAGTCCCGGCAGCAGATGTACTTCCATCTGTCCCGCAGCCACATCCACGTTCTGGATACACGCATGGATTGCCGGAATGAGCAGATCTTTTGCGCCGTCTTTACTCACAACATAGACATCATTGGCACCGGTCTGCAATACATCGGAGATTGTTCCAAGTTCTTCTCCTTCATCCGAAACCACCTGTATTCCGATCAGATCTGCAATAAAATACTCGTCTTTTCCTAATTCCACTGCATTTTCCCTGGTAACAAGCAGCTTTGCCTGCCGCATTCTCTCCACGTCATTTCTATCATCTATCCCCTTGAATTTCAGGATCACCATATTTTTAAAGAACTTAACACCTTCGATTTCAAGTTCTCTGGTTCCCCGACCCTGATCAAGGAGGACTGTTTTCAAATTTTTAAACCGGGCATTATCATCCGTGGTAGGAAACACTTTCACCTCTCCACGTACCCCGTGAGGAGCCGTAATCACTCCCACCTGAAATAAATCTTCCATAAAATCTCCTATTGTGCAGATTCTCTCACGAATTTGTTTCATAGAAAAACAAGCACCTCGCAGCTGCGGGGTGCTTAATGCGGTACATCTCTGATGTATCGCCTGTGGTACATCAGAGATGTACCGCTTTCATTTACGGTATATCCTACCGTTATGTTATTGCATGATTTCCACAATAACTTTTTTGTCTTCTTTGGATGCCGCTGCTTTCACAACCGCACGGATTGCTTTCGCAATGCGTCCCTGCTTTCCGATTACTTTGCCCATATCGGACTGTGCAACCCTAAGTTCCAGCAGAGTTCCTTTTTCATTCTCAGACTCCGTCACAACAACTTCATCCGGGAAATCAACGAGTGACTTTGCAATTACTTCAACTAATTCTTTCATTAATTACATCCACCCTTCGGAATTATTTCTCGATACCAGCTGCCTTGAAGATTCTGTTAACGGTCTCTGTTGGCTGTGCGCCTGTAGATAACCACTTCTTAGCCAGCTCAGCATCTACGTGATACTCGCTAGGATCCTTTGTTGGATCATATGTTCCGATCTCTTCGATGCATCTTCCGTCTCTTGGTGAGCGGGAATCTGCAACTACGATTCTATAGAAAGGAGCCTTCTTCTGTCCCATTCTTCTTAATCTGATCTTTACTGCCATGATTTCACCTCCTCATAGGTTTTGTTTTTTATTTAAAAGGGTTAATAAATTTACGATTTCACGTTTGCCGCCCATCATGCCGGGCATCTGTTTCATCATTTTTTTTGTCTGCTCAAACTGCTTGACCAGACGGTTGACTTCTGCCACCTGTACACCCGCACCTCTTGCAATGCGGTTCTTTCTGCTTGGATTGAGCAGATTCGGATTTTTACGTTCCTGCGGTGTCATGGAACGAATAATTGCCTCTATTCTCCGCATGTTTTTCTCCGCTTCGTCCGTATCAATCTCCGGCATCTTTCCACCGCCGAGTCCAAGTCCCGGCATCATGCCCATCAGACTGGACAAACCGCCCATCTTTTTCATCTGACTCATGGACTCTAAATACATTTCAAAGTCAAATTCATTCTTGCGCATCTTCTGCTCAAGTTCTTTGGCTTTTTCCTCGTCGAGATTCTCCTGTGCTTTCTCAATCATGGTAAGCACATCACCCATACCAAGGATTCGGGATGCCATACGATCCGGATAAAACTGTTCCAGATCCGAAAGTTTCTCCCCCATACCTGCGTACAGAATCGGTTTTCCTGTCACTGCGCGGATGGAAAGAGCTGCACCGCCCCTGGTATCTCCATCGAGCTTTGTCAGAACAACACCATCGATTCCTATCTTGTCATTAAATGTCGAAGCAACATTTACCGCATCCTGACCGGTCATTGCATCAACAACGAGAATGGTCTGGAATACATCCACCGCTTCTTTGATCTCCACAAGCTCATCCATCATCTCTTCATCGACATGCAGACGACCTGCCGTATCAATGATCAGAACATTGCAGTCTTCTTTCTTTGCATGTTCCACGGCCGCTTTGGCGATATCCGCAGGCTTGTTTTTATTTCCCATGGAAAATACTTCCACGCCCTGCTTTTCTCCATTGATCTGCAACTGTTCGATTGCAGCCGGACGATACACATCACAGGCTGCCAGCAGTGTCTTTTTCCCTTTGGTCTTTAATTTGCCTGCGATCTTTGCCGTGGTAGTTGTTTTACCGGCACCCTGCAGACCTACCATCATAATGACGGTCAGTTCTTTTCCCGGCCGGAACGCAATCTCGGTTGTCTCGGAGCCCATGAGCTTAACCATCTCTTCGTTTACGATCTTGATGACCATCTGTCCCGGATTGAGACCGCTCATCACATCCTGTCCGATTGCCCGTTCCTGCACATCTTTTACAAACTTCTTGACCACACGGAAATTTACATCTGCCTCAAGCAGTGCCATCTTGACTTCTTTCAGTGCTGTCTTGACATCGTCCTCTGTCAGTCTGCCCTTGCTGCGAAGATTCTTAAATACATTCTGCAATTTTTCAGAAAGACTGTCAAATGCCATACTACAGCTCCTCCAAAATCTGATTTGAAATCGTTGCGATCTGTTCTACGATCTGTTCATCTTTTGTTTGATGAAACTGTTCTGCCAGTCTGTGAATTTCCTCCACATCCTGCTTCACAGATAAGAACTTCTCTACCAGATGAAGTTTCTTTTCATAATCCGAAAGCTTCTTTCCACAGCGTTTGATCATATCCGCCACGCCCTGTCTGGTAATCCCCTCCTCCCCGGCAATCTCACCGAGAGAAAGATCATTGAACACGAAGTCCTCATAGATCCGGCGCTGATGTTCATTCAGTAACTCGCCATAAAAATCATATAAATAAGCCTGTTGTATCTTTTCTTCCACATCAATCACCTTGGATACTTTACCATAAAGAAAACAAGGTGTCAAGTATTTTTTCTTGACACCTTGTAATTTATTTTTAAATCATGGTTCTTACGATCTTTGGCTTATATCCGGCCTTTTCCAGCGCCTTGATAATCCGCTTCTTGTGATCGGTACCAAAACACTCCAATGTAATCCGAAGTTCAACTGCGGCATTCCGGTTCGTGGAAACAAACTGATTGTGTTCGAGTTTGATGACATTTCCCTGCTCTTTTGCCAGTGTCTCGGAAACTTTCGCCAGTTCTCCCGGCTTATCCGGAAGCAATACCGAAACGGTAAAGATACGGTCACGGAAAATCAGTCCCTGCTGTACCACAGAGGACATCGTAATCACATCCATGTTTCCACCGCTTAAGATGGATACCACACGCTTGTCCTTGACATTTAAATGCTTTAATGCAGCTACTGTAAGCAGTCCGGAATTTTCTACAATCATCTTGTGGTTTTCCACCATATCCAGAAAGCTTACGATCAGTTCATCATCCGTTACCGTGATAATGTCATCCAGATTTTTCTGGATATATGGGAAAATTTTGCTTCCCGGTGTCTTTACGGCAGTACCGTCGGCGATTGTATTTACTGTCGGAAGCGTTGTCACTTTTCCGGCTGCAAATGAAGCCTGCATACAGTTTGCACCAGCCGGCTCCACACCGATCACCTTAATCTTTGGATTAAGCAGCTTTGCAAGTGTTGATACACCGGTTGCCAGTCCGCCTCCCCCAATCGGAACAAGAATGTACTCTACCAGCGGAAGTTCCTTAAAGATCTCCATTGCAATGGTTCCCTGACCGGTTGCCACTGCCAGATCATCAAACGGATGAATAAAGGTATATCCATTTTTTTCTGCCAGCTCTAGTGCATGTGCACATGCCTCATCATATACATCTCCGTACAACACAACTTCCGCACCGTAACTCTTGGTACGATTCACCTTGATCAGAGGCGTGGTGGTTGGCATTACAATTACCGCCTTACAGCCGTAGCACTTTGCGGCATATGCCACTCCCTGCGCATGGTTTCCGGCAGATGCTGTAATCAGTCCTCTCTGACGTTCTTCCTCTGAGAGCGTGCTGATTTTATAATAAGCACCTCTTACTTTGTATGCACCGGTAAACTGCATATTCTCCGGCTTTAAATATACTTTATTGCCTGTCTGGTCACTTAAGTAATCACTGTATACAAGTTTTGTCTCCAGAGTAACCTCTTTTACTTTTTCACTTGCTTCTTCAAATTTATCTAGCGTCAGCATCTTCATCGTTGTCCTCCTTATTTTTTACGTCAAACAATGCATTCACAAATTCATCCGGGTCAAATTTCTGGAGGTCATCAATGGTCTCTCCCACGCCGATATATTTGACCGGCACTCCAAGTTCCGCCTGAATTGCCACCGCAATTCCTCCCTTGGCTGTTCCATCCATCTTTGTCAGCACAATTCCGGAAATCTTTGCCACATCGGAAAATTCCTTTGCCTGAACCAGCGCATTCTGTCCGGTTGTCGCATCCAGCACAACCAGCGTCTCCCGATACGCCTGTGGATACTCTTTTTCGAGAATCTTGTTAATTTTTCCAAGCTCATTCATCAGATTTTTCTTGTTGTGCAGACGTCCTGCCGTATCGACCAGAAGCACATCTGCATTTCTGGCCTTTGCTGCAGCCGTTGCATCATAAACCACAGATCCCGGATCTGCGCCTTCCGTTCCGCCAATCATGTCAACTCCCGAACGGTCCGCCCACTCTTTGAGCTGATCTCCTGCTGCTGCACGGAAAGTATCCGCACCGGCAATCACAACCTTTTTTCCCTGCTCCTTCAGTTTACCTGCAAGTTTTCCGACGGTTGTGGTCTTTCCCACACCATTGACTCCGATCACAAGGACAACGGATGTCTCTTCTTCAAAGCGGTATGCCGTCTCACCGACCTGCATCTGCTGTTTGATGCTGTCGATCAGAAGCTGTTTGCATTCTGCAGGCTCTTTCACATGGTTTGCCTTTACTTTTTCACGCAGATCATCCAGAATCGCCTCGGTAGCCTTAACGCCCAGATCACCCATAATCAGAATTTCTTCCAGTTCCTCGTAAAATTCATCATCAATTTTAGAAAAACCGTGAAATACCGAATCAATTCCGGATACAATATTATCTCTTGTCTTGGTCAGTCCTTCGACAAGCCGGCTGAAAAAACCTTTCTTTTCTCCCATATCAGTTTCCTTTCTTATCGCTTCTTTCTTTTTATACCATCAATTCAGATCATGTTCAATCAGATCAACCGACACAAGTGTCGATACACCTTTTTCCTGCATCGTAATTCCATACAGCCGGTCCGCTGCCGTCATTGTACCACGCCTGTGTGTAATAACAATAAACTGTGTATTTTTTGTCAGCTTATTTAAGTAACTTGCAAACCTTGAGACGTTAGAATCATCAAGTGCTGCTTCAATCTCATCCAGAAGACAAAACGGCGAAGGTTTCAGTGCCTGAATCGCAAACAGCAGTGCAATCGCCGTCAGTGCTTTCTCACCACCGGACATCTGCATCATATTCTGCAGCTTCTTTCCCGGCGGCTGCGCGATGATGCGGATGCCACATTCGAGAATATCCTCATCCTCCACCAGTTCCAAAGCTCCATGTCCGCCACCGAACAGGTGCTTGAATGATGCATTGAATTCTCTCTGGATTTCCGCAAACTTTTCCAGAAACTGTTTTCTCATGCCGCTGTCGAGATCTTCTATGATGCCGAGCAGCGTCTGCTCTGCCTCAACCAGATCATCATGCTGCCCTTTCAGGAACGTATAACGTTCCGAAACTTCTTTGTATTCTTCAATGGCATTGACGTTGACTGTTCCCAGCTTCCGGATCTCATCCTTTACTGCTGCGATCAGTTTCTTTAAAGCAAGCGGATCTTCGTATTCACTGTTTCTTAATTCTGCTGCCGCATGCGGTGTCAGTTCATATTCTTCCCACAGATAATTTGTCTGTTGTTCTGCAGATTCATTCAGCTTTTCCCGCTGGTTGTTCAGACGGAACACTTCTTTATCCAATCCGTTACACCGCTCGGAAATTTCCTCCTGTTTCCGGAAAAATCCCCGGTATTCCGCAGACATCTGTTCTTTTTGTTCTACGCTTTCACGAAGTTTCTGTTCCAGTTCCCCATGGGAATCCGAAGAAGCAAGGATCGTCTTTTGGATTTCTGCAATATCGTGCTGTTTCTTTTCCACATCTTCTTTGAAATTTTTCGCATTCTCCAGAAGCCCGGTCTTTTCCGTCTCAAATTTTTCCAGATCTCCATTGATACGTTCCACGTTTGTCTGGGCAAATTCTACTTTCTGCCGGATATTCGCTTCCTCAAGCTGAATTTCGGAAAGTTCCGATTCCGCTTTATTTTCCAGTTCTTTCTGTTCTTCAAGCATCTTCTGAAACGCTTCATTCGCATGCTGGATTTCCGTTTCCCGTTGTCTGGAATGTTCCAGTTCCTCCTTAATGCCTGTCTGATCTGCACGGATTTCTTCTACCTGCTGATCCATCTGCTGCCGTTCCTTCATGAGACTTGAAAATACTTCTTCACTCTCATTTTTCTGCTGCATTGCGCGATCCACATTGATCTTTGCAGTATTCTGACGAATAAATTCTTTCTGCAGGGTTTCTTTCACCTGTTCGAGCTCTTCCTCATTCAGCTCAATGGCCGTAAGAAGATCCTCCCTGCGGTTTTTTATCTGCGCAATCTCCTGAAGCAGACGATTCGTTTTCGTTTCCAGTTCCTCCACTTCGCGGCGTCTTGCCAGCAGATTGGATGAATTTTTAAATGCTCCACCCGTCATGGAACCACCGGGGCTTAAATATTCTCCCTCGAGAGTTACAATATGTAAACTGTAATGATTCTTCTTTGCAAGTGCAATCGCATGATCAATCGAATCTGCCACAAGCACACGCCCCAGCAGATACGCCGCCACTTCCTCATACTTTTGCTCACACTTTACCAGCTGACTGGCAATTCCAATGACTCCGGGCTCCTTCAGTGCCGCTTCATTCTTCGGATTTTTTCTTGCGCTTACACTGGTCAGCGGAAGAAATGTTGCACGTCCGAAACGGTTCTGCTTCAGAAATGCAATCATTTTCTTTGCCGTTGCTTCATCTTCCGTCACAATATTCTGAATGTTTCCACCCAGAGCGGTCTCAATCGCAATCTCATATTTCTTATCCACCTGAATCAGATCTGACACAACCCCGAGTAATCCCGGATTATGTTCTTTCTGTTCCATCACTTTGCGGATACTGTTTCCGTATCCGTCATAGCGCTCCGCAATATTTTTAAGCGACTCCAGACGAGACTGCTGCCTGTGAAATTCGTTTTGCTTTTCTTCCAGTGCACGGTCATTTTCCTTTGCCTTAGTTCTCCATTCTTTTTCCTTTGCACTTAATTCTTTTTCCTGCTCCGAAAGTTTTCGGATATGCGCACTGACCTCTTCGAGATCTTTTTTGCAGTCTGCAAGAACCGAATCCAGATCCGTTTCCTGCGTTTTTCTGTCCAGCAGACGCTTTCCAAGCTCTGCTTTTCGTATATTGATCTGCTCCACCATGGTATCGGAACGCTGCTGTTTGGCCTGAATATCTGCTCTGCGGTTTAACAGCGCAAACAATTCTTTCTGCCCCTGTTCCATTCCCTCATTACAGGATGCAATCTGTTTCTGTATCTCTGCCAGTGTCTGTGCTGCTTCTTCCTGTCGTTTCCGTACCTGTGCAAGCTGTTCATCACCGGAATGTTTTTCTTTCTCGTAGGAAGCTTTTGCCTCCTCCTTTTCCTTCTGTTCCCGCGCAATGGCATCCAGACGGCTCTGCAGATGTTCATCTGTCATCTCTGCCGTATGGATCTGCTCTGCCAGTATCTGGATCTGGCTTTCGAGTTTTTCCTTCATCACAGACGTATTGCTGATATTTTCCCGGATTGCATTGATCTTTTCGTCCATTTCCGTGATGCTTTCGCCCAAACGGTCATATTCCTGGCGGATCTTTTCCCTTGCATCCGTGCTTTCTTTCAGCTGTTCATCTGCAATTTTGAATTTTTCCTCTACTTCACGCTGCTCGGATGCGATTCTCTCTGTTTCCATGAGAAACATGTTGACATCATAATCTTTCAGCTCATTCTTCTTTTTTAAATAGGTTTTTGCCTTTTCCGACTGCAGCTGTAACGGTTCCACCTGGCGTTCCAGTTCCGACAAAATATCGTTTACACGGATCAGATTGTCTCTCTCATTCTCTAACTTTTTTTGTGCAGTCGCTTTTCGTTTTTTGAATTTTACTATTCCTGCCGCCTCATCAAAAAGTTCGCGCCGTTCTTCCGGTTTGCCGCTTAAGATCCGGTCAATCTGTCCCTGTCCAATGATCGAATATCCTTCTTTTCCGATACCGGTATCATAAAACAATTCTGAAACTTCTTTCAGTCGGCACGGACTGCCATTGATCAGATATTCACTCTCTCCGGAACGATACAGACGTCTGGCAACGGTGACTTCCTCATAGTCGATTGCCAGTTTATGGTCGGAATTATCCAGTGTAATCGCTACATACGCATAGCTGAGCGGTTTCCGGTTCTCCGTACCCGCAAAAATAACATCCTGCATGGAAGACCCACGCAGCTGCTTGACCGACTGCTCTCCAAGTACCCAGCGCACCGCATCCGCAACGTTACTTTTTCCACTTCCGTTCGGTCCTACAATGCCCGTGATTCCCTGGTGGAATTCAAATACAATTTTGTTTGCAAATGATTTAAATCCCTGCACCTCAATACTTTTTAAATACATGTACTATCCCCTTTGCTGGTTTTTAAGCATCAGAAGTGCCTGATACGCAGCCTCCTGTTCCGCTGCTTTTTTGGTATGTCCGGTTCCACTGCCAATGACACGCTCTCCAATACATGCACGAACCGTAAAACTCTTATTATGATCCGGACCGGACTCATCAGTCAGCACATAAGTAAGCTGTTCATGTTCTCCCTGCACAACCTCCTGCAGGATAGTCTTGCTATCATAAAAGAGCTGTTTGTGTTCAATATCTGTCAGAATATATTTATGAATAAACTCTTTTGCATTAGCAAAACCACCATCCAAATAAATTGCCCCGATCACAGCTTCCAGTGCATCAGACAAAATAGATTTGCGACCTCTTCCTCCGGTCTGGTCTTCTCCTTTCCCGAGTAAAAGATACTCTCCTAAAGCAATATCCTTGGTACAGAGTGCCAGTGTCGGCTCACAGACAATGCTTGCACGAAGTTTTGTCAGTTCTCCTTCCGGCTTATCCGGGTATTCTTTGTACAAAAATTCACTGGAAATAATCTCAAGCACGGCATCGCCCAAAAACTCCAGTCTCTCATTGTCCGAATGTTTCTTTAAGTGCTTCTCATTGGCAAATGAACTATGCGTCAGTGCCTGACGAAGCAATTTCTCATCATGAAAGTGATATCCGATCACTTCCTGAAATTTTTTAATATCTGTCACTTCTTTCCCCTTTCTGAAATAAAGGAGTCCGCCACCGGACTCCTTTCGTATCTGTGTTTAGTTTTCGTTCATTGCAGCTTTGATCTGTTCTACCGCATCTCCTACCGTAACAATCTTTTCTGCCTGCTCGTTTGGAATCTCAATATCAAATTCTTCCTCAAGTCCCATAATGATCTGGAATACATCCAGGGAATCCGCTCCCAGATCATCGATGAATGTGGTATCCATCGTAATCTCATTTTCATCCACGTTTAATACGTCCACAATAATCTTCTTTAATTTTTCGAATTCCATAATACTTCATTTCCTTTCTTATTCTTCTTCATTATTTTTGGAATCTACAATTCTTTCTTTGATAATTTCGTTAATATTCTCTTCACGGAATGTCACACACTGGTAAATGGAATTGGTAATTTCCTTTGCCTTGGAACTTCCATGGGTCTTTACCACAAGACCATTCAATCCCAGAAGCGGTGCTCCGCCATACTGGCTCGCATCAAATGCTTTGAGTGTCTTCTTCAGTGACGGCAATGCCAGTGCCGCACCAATCTTGCTCTTTAAATTGCTCATCAGTCCCGCTTTGATCACACCGACCAGTGTTGAACTGAGACCTTCGTATAATTTTAAAATGACATTTCCGACAAATGCCTCGCACACAATGACATCTGCACCACCATGCGGAATCTCTCTTGCCTCGATACTTCCGACAAAATTGATATCCTCACATTCTTTCAACAGCGGAAATGTTTCTTTTACCAGGGCATTTCCCTTCTCCTCTTCCGCACCAATATTTACAATCGCCACTCTCGGATTCTTAATCCCCACAACGTTTTCCATATAAACGGAACCCATCTTTGCAAACTGTAATAAATGTTCCGGCCGTGCGTCTACATTTGCGCCACAGTCGATCAACAGTGAAATTCCGGTCTCTGTCGGAATGATCGGTGCCAGCGGTGGGCGTTTGATTCCACGGATGCGTCCGACAATCGTCTGTCCGCCAACCAGAACCGCTCCGGAACTTCCTGCGGAAACAAATGCATCCGCTTCTCTTTGTTTTACCATATTCATACCTACAACGAGGGATGACTGTTTTTTCTTTCGAATTGCCTGAACGGGTGGCTCTGCCATCTCAATTACTTCAGGCGCATCCACAACCTCAATACGCTCCTGCGGATATGGATACTTCTGCAATTCTTCCCTTACCACATCTTCCTGTCCAACCAGAAAAACTTTGATATCTTCACGGGAAGAGACCGCATCAACTGCTCCCTTAACAATTTCTGCCGGTGCATTATCACCGCCCATTGCATCAAGAGCTACTTTCGTGATTGTCTGCATGGTCTGTTCCTCCTTATGCATCTACTAGAAAATATACTATATATCATTCCATAAATCAACGATAAATTGGCTCTTTCAGACACAAAAAAATCAAGAGTCAGCAAAACCGCCAACTCTTGATTTTTAAAGACCTATCCTTATTAGTCCTGCGCGATAATCTCTTTTTTGTTATAAGATCCGCAGTTCTTGCATACACGGTGTGGCATCATTAATTCGCCGCACTTGCTGCACTTTACTAAGGTCGGAGCAGACATTTTCCAGTTTGCTCTTCTCTTATCTCTTCTTCCCTTAGAAGATTTATTCTTTGGACAAATTGACATTTGTTTACACCTCCTTAAACCTGTTAAATATATCTTGGATTGCTGCCATTCTTGGATCAAGTTCTGTTCTCTGGCAACTGCAGGCTCCCTTATTCAAGTTCATCCCGCAGACTTTACAAATTCCTTTGCAATCGTCCTTGCACAGAACTCTCATTGGCCAGTTCACCAAAATCTCGGCGTAGACAAGTTTATCTACATCCAGTTCAAACCCAATCAGGTAATCCGGTTCCTCCATCTCTTCATCGACAAGTCCCTCTTCCCGAACAGTGAGTTTCTTATCTATGTCAAAACGGATCGGCGTCCGAACTTCTTCAAGACACCGCGCACACGGAATCATCACATCAATATCAACCGTACCCTTAACGAATACCGCTGCATTCTCCTCATTACGGATCTGCAATGTCACCGGCGCTTTGCGAACAATAGGAAAATCTCCCAAGCGGGAACGAAAGGAAGTGAGCAAGATGTCCGCCTCCTGTGTCAATTCCTTGTTTATGGATTTTGTAATGATTGAAAGATCAATTTTCACACTATTCTCCTATTCACACCTAAACAATTATACATAGGGTGTCCTGCTTTGTCAACTAATTTTTACAAATTATCAACAAATTTATCAACATTTATTTTACCAGTGCTACGGTCTCACGACAGATTGCAAGCTCCTCGTTGGTCGGAATGACACATACGGTAACTTTTGAATCCGGTGTGGAAATAATTTCCTCCACGCCACGCACATCGTTTGTCTTCTTATCAAGCTTGATTCCCAGATATCCCAGATAAGAAACGATCTTTTCACGAATGAAAGAAGTATTCTCTCCGATACCTGCAGTAAATGCGATCGCATCCACACCATTCATTGCTGCAACATATGCACCGATGTATTTTGCCACACGGTAAGCAAATACCTCACAGGCATCAATGGCGCGTGGATTTCCTTCATTATAAGCAGCTTCCAGATCACGGAAATCACTGGATACACCGGATAATCCTTCAACACCGGATTTTTTATTTAACACATTCATGACACCATCGATGTCGAGGTTCTCTTTCTTTGCGATAAATTCCATGATTGCCGGATCAATATCTCCGGAACGGGTTCCCATAACCAGTCCCTCCAGTGGAGTCAGACCCATAGAAGTATCCACACATTCTCCATTTAATACAGCACTGACAGATGCTCCGTTTCCAAGATGCGCTACAATAATCTTGCTGTTTTTCAGATCCAGTTTCAGATACTCTGCACATGCTTTGGATACAAAACTGTGGCTGGTTCCGTGGAATCCGTATCTTCTTACTTTATATTTCTCATAATATTCATATGGAAGTCCGTACAGGAATGCCTTTCTTGGCATTGTCTGATGGAATGCTGTATCAAATACACCAACCATCGGTACGTCTGGCATCAGTTCCTGACACGCACGGATACCGATCAGGTTTGCCGGGTTATGTAACGGTGCAAGTTCATTACACTCTTCTACCTTTGCAAGCACTTCTTCTGTCAGTACCACCGACTTTGCAAACTTCTCTCCACCGTGTACCACACGATGTCCAACTGCGTCGATTTCGCTCAGATCCTTTACTGCTCCACTCTTTGGATTATGCAGTGCATCAAGAACCATCTGAATGGCCTCTTTGTGGGTTGGCATCGGAGCTTCCGTGATCTCCTTATCCATTCCCTCTTTCTGGTAAACCAGTCTTCCGTCAATTCCGATTCTTTCGCATAAGCCCTTGGCAAGTACCTCTTCTGAATCAGAGTTGATCAGCTGGTACTTCAGGGAAGAGCTTCCGCAGTTGATTACTAATACGTTCATTTGAATTCTCCCTTGTCCTTATTCATTTTGTGGAAATCCACAATCTTTTTCCATTATAAACACATTTTCCTTCTTATACAAGTGGAAATCCTCGAAAAGCTGTGTTAATATTTTAACAGAAAAACAGGCAGAAGAAACGACCGAACAGGAGGCAAACGTGAAAACAGCAGGAATTATCGCCGAATACAATCCGTTTCACAACGGACACCAATATCAGATGGAAACCGTACGCCACCTTACAGGAGCAGATTTTGTGATCGTTGCCATGAGCGGAGATTTTATGCAGCGCGGTGTTCCTGCCATTGCCGACAAATACACGCGCACCCGCATGGCACTTCTCGGCGGTGCCGATCTGGTACTCGAACTTCCGGCTGTATGGGCGACCGCTTCCGCGGAATATTTTGCTGCCGGAGGCGTACAGCTTCTCGGAAAAACAGGCGTCGTTGACACGCTCTGCTATGGCTGTGAAACTCCGGAAAAAGAACTTATGCAGGCAATTGTCGAAGTTCTTTCCAAAAATGCTTCGGACTATCAGATGCTGGTTTCTTATGACATGAAGCAGGGAAATCCGTTTCCTGCCGCACGAAGCCATGCGCTGTGCTCCCTGCTGCCTTCCTTTTCTTCTGATGCGGTTTCTTCTTTTCTGGCATCTCCGAACAATATTCTGGCCTTAGAATACGAAAAAGCAATCGCCCGCTGGAATTCCATAAACAGCGTACATGACAGAACTTTTTCCAGTATGCCGGTCCAACGTATCGGGGAAGGTTACCATAGCACAAAAACAGGTGTAACCTATGCCTCTGCAACTGCCATAAGAAACGCCCTGCTTGCGCCGTCTGAAAATGACGGTAACCACAACCATTCCATGTTCATAAGTACAGGCAGCTTTGATTTCGAACTTTCGCAGATGCTTCCCGATACTTCCGCCTCCCTCCTTGCCACTTTGGCACAGCAGAACCTTCTTCTGGACACGGATGCTTTTTCTCAGGCTCTCTACACCCGGTTATGGGCACTGTACGATGGAGGCTATGCTGGCTTTGCAGACTGTGGCAAGGATCTGTCCCACCGGATCACACAGCAGCTTGAACATTTTTTAAGCTTTTCGCAGTTTGCCGATCTCTTAAAAAGCAAAAATACAACATACACACGCATCTGCCGTGCACTGCTCCACATCCTGCTCAACATCCGGCAGGACGATTATGCTGCGCTCTGGCAGCCGGATGGCATTCCATATCTGCGTGTGCTTGGTTTCCGCAGGGATTCCTCTGTGCTTCTTTCTGCCATCAAAAAAGAAGCATCCGTTCCTTTGATTACCAAAGTTGCAGATGCTTCTTCTATCCTTCATGGAATTGCATACAAACGTTTTTTACACGATGTAGCCTGTGCTGATCTGTACCGCACTACATCTTCCATGCAGATACAGACCGAATTACCAAACGAATACCGACAGCCCATCGTCCTCGTATAACCTTTACAGTTCCATAATAATCTCTCTTGCCAGGCTCTCCTCGATCGGCTTGGCATACACATTCGGTGCAAACTCCACTACATCGCCAATGCCTTTTTCGATCACAAAGCGTAACTTTCCGTCACGCACCTTTTTGTCGGTATAAAGCTTCTTAACCAGAGCTTCGCGATCAATATAATCCGGAATTCTTGTCGGAAGTCCCACACGCGCATACAGCTTAGTCACACGCTCTGCCTCTTCCTCTGACATATAGCCAAGGCGTGCCGAAAGCAGTACCATAGCCGCCATTCCGATGGAAAGTGCCTCGCCGTGCAGAAGCCGGTAGTCACTGACAGTTTCAATGGCGCGTCCCACCGTGTGTCCTAAATTCAGGACTTCGCGCAGTCCGCTTTCTCTCTCGTCTTTCATAACAACATCATACTTGATCTTACAGTTGTTCTCTGCGATATATTCGCAGGCAAACTTCTGGAAACTCATAATATCATCCAAGTTTTCCTCGATAAACTCAAACATTTCACGGCTCGCCAGACATGCATGCTTGATGGTCTCTGCCATGCCGCTTGCCATCTGACGTTTCGGAAGGGTTTTCCATGCGGCAATATCAATGTAGACCTTGCGCGGCTGATTGAAAAGTCCAATCAGATTCGTTGCAAGCGGTGTATCAACGGCAGTCTTTCCGCCCACGGATGCATCTGCAGCAGCCAGAAGTGTGGTCGCATAATTGATAAACGGTACGCCTCTGCCATATGTTCCTGCCAGAAATCCTGCCAGATCCGTAACAACACCTCCGCCGATTGCAATCACAGCACAATCTCTGCGGAACCCTTTTTCCAGCATGGCATCTTCAATCTTCGCCTTCGTCTGTCTGGTCTTACTTTTTTCTCCTGCGGGAAATACGAACAGTTCCACTTTAAATCCAGCCTTGCTCAGCTTTTCACTGATTGGTTTTGCATACAGATCCAGTACATTGGAATCCGTGATCACGGCAAATTTTTTGATTTTTCCCAGAAGACCGGTCTCTAAATCCTCTACCAGTTGATCCTCCAGACGATACCCCATCTCAATATCGTAACTGTCATCCACCACTTTTTTCAGTTCTACATTAAATACGCTCACTTTGTCACCCCTGTCTGTCTAATCTACCCCGGCAGCAAGTCTTGCCAACCGGTCCGCCTCTTCATTTCCTTCTACCCCGGAATGTCCTTTCACTTTCACAAAATGAAGGGAAATTTTATCATTCACGGACTGTATAAAATCATAATAGGCAATCGTTCCCTGTTTGTTCCGCTTCCAGGCTCCGGTTGCCCACATCTCTATTCCCATATAGTCATAATAAATGGTTAAGTCGGTAAGTCCCATGGCAACAGCTTCTTTTACTGCAGCCATGCTGCCTAACACCTCTCCTGCCACATTGCGCATCGATGCCATCTGGGGATCATTGCCGCTTCCGCTGATCACGTGACGTTCTCCCTTTGTCACGAGAAATCCGCCATATCCATAGACGGAAGTAGCACTGTTAAACGAACCGTCGACAAACGCATAATTTTCCGGTTCCTTTTGTTCCTCTTTTTTTTCTTCCAGAAACTGTTCCGCTTCTGCGCGTGTCGCAAACCCTTTATAGACAGCTCCCGGAAATCCATGCACCATACTTTTACATGCATCCCATGAGGTATAAATTCCCGGAACTTTTCCCTTTTTTACCGCATAAAATTTTCCAGCCATAGATTATCCTTTGCCGTGCAGTTTTGCAATAATCTCTTCTTTTAAAAGCATCGCTCGGTCTTTTGCCACTCGGGAAGCTGCCTGTGAAGTCAGAATCATGGAAATGAATCTGGATGCAATGTCCACCTTTCCAAGTTTATAAGCTATATTCGCCATCAACAGGTTTACGGTACTTTCTTCCATTCCGCACATTGGGAAATTTTCGGATGCAATCGCTTTTAAAAATCCCTCATATGCCTGTTCATAATACGTGGCTTCTTCTTTCCGGCATTCGGCAAGTGTTTTTTCATCTTTCTTTTTTGCCTTGGAAAGCTCCTCAATCCAGCCGCGGTACAGCCAGGATATCTTTAGGCACTCATATGCCTTTTCACTGTTCTTTCCCTTTTTCACCAGTGTATTATATAAAGCCAATTTATACCGCTCAATGGCTTTTTCGTAAGAATACGGCTCCATCGGTTCTTCTTTTGGCTGCTTCTGCCCTTTGAACTTATGGCATACCCCTTCTTCAATCATCTTGACCTGACCGGTAGACAAATGGGTAAAATAGCGGTTCATCGCCGTATATCCGCACTGTGGGCAGGACGATACATCATATTTATTTGTATCAATGTACTGAAAACGCGGACGTAGATCAAAATCCGGTTCCATGCGCTTTACCCGTCCAGTTTTTACCATTCTTGTACGGAAAACATTATCACATACCGGACAACGGATGGATTTATCCAGTAAGAACTCAGTTTCGCTGTGAACCGGTTCTTTTTTTGGCACCGGTTCCGGTGCTTTCCGTGCAGGTGTATCACTTTTTTCCTCTTCAAAGAGGTGGTCTGTATCCATCTGATCCAGACCAAATTTTTCCAATCCCGATAATAAATTCATTCTACGCCTCTTTTTGTCTATTCTTTATTTTTTCGGCAGCTTAAAAGAACTCTTCAAAGAAACAATTCTGTTAAATACAGGCGCTCCCGGCTTTGAATCCTTATAATCTGCGCAGAAAAATCCTTCTCTTACAAACTGAAAACTCTCATATGGTTTTGCCTCTAACAATGCCGGCTCTACAATGCTCTCTGTCAGGACAGTCAGGGAATTCGGATTCAGATTCAGACTTCCGTCTTCATTATATACGCCAAGTTCTTCATTAATGAGATTCTCATATAAGCGAACCGTTACTTTCTTTCCGTGTTCTGCCGATACCCAGTGAATGGTTCCCTTTACTTTTCTTCCATCCGGGCTGTTTCCGCCTTTTGATGCCGGGTCATATGTGCAGTGGATAACCGTAACTTTTCCGCTCTCATCCTTTTCAAATCCGACACATTTCACGAAATATGCATTCATGAGACGCACTTCATTTCCCAGGAACATACGGAAATATTTCTTCGGCGGTTCTTCCATAAAATCATCCCGTTCAATATAAATTTCCCTGGTAAACGGAACGGTTCTCTTTCCGAGTTCCGGATTTTCCAGATTATTGTCCACCGGAAGTTCCTCCGTCTGACCCTGCGGATAATTGTCAATGACAACCTTTACCGGATCTAAAACTGCCATCATACGTGGACGTTTCATCTTCAGATCCTCACGGATGCAGTACTCAAGCATTGCATAATCCGTAGAACTGTTTGCCTTGGAAATACCTCCAAGTTCGATAAATTTCTGAATGGATTCCGGTGTATATCCTCTGCGGCGCAGCGCTGCAATGGAAACCAGACGTGGATCATCCCATCCATCTACAATCTTCTCCTCAACCAGACGCTTGATATAACGTTTTCCGGTTACAACATTTGTCAGATACAGTTTTGCAAACTCGATCTGCTTCGGAGTCCCTTCCGGACTGGTCTTATATCCAAGTTCTGTCACAACCCAGTCATACAACGGTCTGTGATCCTCGAACTCCAGAGTACAGATGGAATGGGTTATTCCCTCGATTGCATCCTCAATCGGATGTGCAAAATCGTACATCGGATAAATACACCACTTGTCCCCGGTATTGTGATGTGTCATATGTGCCACACGATAAAGGATCGGATCTCTCATATTGATATTGGAAGAAGCCATATCGATCCGCGCACGGAGCACACGGCTTCCATCCTCACATTTTCCTTCCTTCATTTCTTCAAACAGCGCAAGATTTTCCTCTACGCTTCTTTTGGCATATGGGTCTTCTTTTCCCGGCTCTGTCAGAGTACCGCGATACTCACGGATTTCGTCTGCAGACAGATCGGATACATATGCTTTTCCCTTTTTAATCAGTTTAATCGCTGCTTCATACATCTGATCGAAATAATTTGATGCAAAGAAGAGGCGATCTCCCCAATCTGCCCCAAGCCATTTTACGTCTTCCTTAATAGACTCTACAAACTCATGTTTCTCTTTTGTCGGATTTGTATCATCAAAACGGAGATTGAATTCTCCTCCGTACTTTTTTGCTAACCCTGAATTTAAAAGAATGGACTTTGCATGTCCGATATGCAGATATCCGTTTGGCTCCGGTGGAAAACGGGTTTTTACCGTCTCACAATGTCCCTCTGCTAGGTCCTTTTCAATAATCTGTTCAATAAAATTCTTGGAAACCGCTTCATTTTCCATATGTCTATTCCTCCAGCACTCCTCAAATAAGAATAATTATAGGGATATTCCCGATATTTGTCAACCGGAACGCGCCTGTGTACGCTATTGCTCCTGTCCTTTTTCGGATTCCAGAATTCCGTCCAGCGCACGTGTTGAAAAATATGCAATCTGTTTCTTCCCGTTTTTTATTTTTTCTTCCGTTTTTTTCACTCTGTCACCGGTTCCGGAGGATGCACTTTTTCCCAGTGTAGAAATTGTAACCGCTCCCTGTGCATATCCGCCATTCCAGTTCTGTTCCATATAGCGGCCATTCAGCTTTGCATCAAACAGCTCTGTATAATAAACCGACCACACACTGACAACCGAAGTCAGCGCGGCCTTTCCTGCCATCTGACGCATATCAGAGTTTCTTCCAACCGCGTATACGCATTTTCCTCTTTCTTTTGCATTTTCAGCCATCTGCATAACAGCATCCAGATCGGTATTGGATGCAAGAACCACACACCCGCTCCGGATCAGATCTCCGGCTGCGGTTGCCTCCGCATCACTGTTATTCCAGGCATCTATGTATTCTACCTGTAAAACAACCTTTTTACAGACGGCCTTTACTCCCAGATAATAGGCATTAATATCTGCATGTGCATCATCGTTTGCCTCTGCCGCCACATATCCCAGTTTTACATTTTTCTTTTCGTCAAAACTCTTTGCGGGAATCTTTTTCTTTTCCTTCAGCTTTGCTACTTTCATTCCGGCCGTGACTCCTGCCACATAAGAAGCTTCGTAGGTATCCATATGTACATTGTAAAGATTTGTGAGTTCTGTTCCGTCTTCCGTTACCGTACTCTGTGTCTTTGAATCGTTGATAACTACAAAATCAACTTCCGGATTCTTTTCTGCTTCACTTTTTATTGCTTCTTCATAGATGGCGCTGTTTGCAATAATAATCTCACATCCCTGTCTGATAAGATCCTTTACCGCACTTTTGCAGCCATCATTCGCACCGACACGCTCTTTCCAGATGATATCCTGCTCCGGAAGACTGACATTTTCTGCTGCTGCCCGGATTCCGTCAATATGTGCCAGTGTATAGGCTTCTGTCTCATCTCCGTTTAAGATAACACCGATCCATCCCTTTTGTTCTTCCTCATTTTCCGGTGGAATTTCCACTTTCGTTTCCGCAGTCTGTTCGTTTTCCTGCTGCTTTTGTTCTTTGTCTGCTTTCTGTTCTCCTGATTCCGTCTGTGTTCCGCTGACACCTGCCATTCCTATCAGAACCGCAACGATAAGCAAAACACTTAAGAACTTTTTCTTCATGATTTTTTTCTCTTTTCCACTCACTAAATTTTATTTTACATGCTGATGGGTAAACAGATGATCCTGACAGTATTCACGATTTCCCACGCATTTGCTACAATAACGGAACTGTAATTCCGGATTTGTCAGCTCGGTTCTTCCACAGATGGCACATTTGTGACGTGCAATGCCAGACCCCGGACGAGGCTGACTGAACTGTGCCCGGAATTCTTTCTGGCGTTTCTTTTGTTTTCCGGACAAACGGGTCTTCATTGCATGGAAAAACCAGAACATATTGAGTACCGGAACCACTATCTGTACGCAGTTTAAAACACCCACGAGAATTCCCATTCCGGTTCCATAACTTGCAATTCCGATCGAGAATATACGAACCACCTGATATCCCAGATATACCAGTTCAAAAATTAACATCCATTTCATCCTGATCGGAAGGACAAAATACAGGCGTACCTCTCCCTCCGGCATGCACATGGCCAGCGCCAGCAGCATGGACATCAGAATATAATACGTGGACAGATACGGAGAAAAACCATATCCCAGCAGAATCCGCGTAACAACATATACGATCGCACCCACAATGTCACACAAAATCACACTTCCCCACAAAAATACATTCATGCGGAATGTTCCAAGCATGGATTCCAGCGAACTGCCCCACATAAGCACACAGAACAGAAATAAGATTCCAAAAACATCCAGCGATGCCGTCGGTGTAAAAATCCATGTCACAACTCTCCAGATCTGTCCGTGCAGAATACTGCCCATATCAAAATTCATATAACTCATGAGTCCGGGTGCCGTCAGCTGTACCACGTATCCAATCACCTGCGCAAGTACAAAATATCTGCTCAGATTGGCGACCGCATGTCGTCCCCATTTGCGTTCCAGTTTATCCATCCAGTTCATAAATCTGTCTCCTGTCTACATAGAATAGTGTATGTATGGTTACGGTCACTTCTGACCTTTCTGTCAACCAATTATACGGTTTTCAAATCCCTCTTGTCAACGCAGCGGCACGTTCTTTCCAACATTTTATAAAATCTTTATGTTTTCAGTCGTTGTCTTTTGTCAATTCTTGTCGTATAATGTTTTAGGTTTTGTTTTGAAATCATACTTATTTATAATAAGTTTAGTTACTTACACATGGAGGTTACATTTATGAGTGACAAGCAGTTACATAAACTTGGAATTGATATCGGTTCCACCACCGTCAAAATTGCAATCCTCGACTCACAGGACAACATCCTGTTTTCCGATTACGAGCGTCATTTTGCAAATATTCAGGAGACACTGGCGTCCTTAATTGCCAAAGCATCCAACGAACTGGGGGATCTTTCTGTTTCTCCTGTTATTACCGGATCAGGCGGACTGACCCTTGCAAAGCATCTGGAGGTTCCGTTTACGCAGGAGGTTATTGCAGTATCCACTGCTCTCACTCATTATGCGCCACAGACCGATGTTGCAATCGAGCTCGGCGGAGAAGATGCCAAGATCATCTATTTTGAAGGCGGTAATGTCGAACAACGTATGAACGGTATCTGTGCCGGCGGTACAGGTTCGTTCATTGATCAGATGGCATCCCTGATCCAGACCGATGCTTCCGGATTAAATGAATATGCCAAAAATTATAAAGCAATCTATCCAATTGCAGCGCGCTGTGGTGTATTTGCCAAGACAGATATCCAGCCGCTCATCAATGAGGGTGCAACTCGCGAAGATCTGTCTGCCTCTATTTTCCAGGCGGTTGTCAATCAGACGATCAGTGGACTTGCCTGTGGTAAACCGATCCGCGGACATGTGGCATTTCTCGGTGGTCCTCTGCACTTTTTATCCGAACTGAAAGCAGCGTTTATCCGCACGTTAAATCTCGATGATGAGCACGCAATTACACCGGAAAATTCGCATCTGTTTGCAGCGATCGGTTCCGCATTAAATTATAAAGAAGACGTAGAGACCACTTTAGGATCTCTGCAGCAGCGTCTTTCCACCGGCATTAAGCTGGAGTTTGAAGTTGCCCGTCTGGACCCGCTGTTTGCCAGCCAGGAAGATTACGATGCTTTTACCAGCCGGCACGGAAACAATCATGTAGAAACCGGTGACCTGAAAAACTATTCCGGAAACTGCTATCTCGGTATTGACGCAGGTTCCACGACAACAAAGATCGCACTTGTCAGCGAGGACGGAAAACTTCTGTATTCATTCTATGACAACAATAACGGAAGCCCGCTTGCAACTGCCATCCGTTCCATTCAGGAAATTTACCGTCTGCTTCCGGAGAGTGCGCACATTGTACACTCCTGCTCCACCGGATACGGGGAAGCTCTTTTGAAAGCTGCATTGATGCTTGATGACGGCGAGGTAGAAACCGTCGCCCATTACTATGCCGCCGCTTTCTTTGATCCAAAAGTTGACTGTATTTTAGACATCGGCGGTCAGGACATGAAATGCATCAAGATCAAGAACCAGACCGTAGATTCGGTTCAGTTAAACGAAGAATGTTCTTCTGGCTGCGGTTCTTTCATTGAAACTTTTGCAAAATCCTTAAACTTCACGGTGCAGGATTTCGCCAAAGAAGCACTGTTTGCCAAACATCCGATTGATCTTGGTACCCGCTGTACCGTATTTATGAACTCAAAGGTAAAACAGGCACAAAAGGAAGGCGCCTCCGTTGCCGATATCTCTGCCGGACTTGCCTACTCTGTAATCAAAAACGCATTATTTAAGGTGATCAAACTGTCCGATGCCAAAGATCTGGGAGAAAATATTGTTGTTCAGGGTGGTACTTTCTACAATGACGCCGTTCTGCGCAGTTTTGAAAAAATTGCCGGTGTCCACGCAACCCGTCCGGACATTGCCGGAATCATGGGTGCTTTCGGTGCCGCACTGATTGCCCGTGAACGTCACGAAGCCGGCTATCAGACGACGATGCTGTCCATTGAACAGATCAATAAACTGTCCTACACTACCAAGCTTGCACGCTGCCAGGGATGTACAAACCACTGTCTGCTGACGATCAATAAGTTTTCAGACAACCGTCAGTATATTACCGGAAACCGCTGTGAGCGCGGACTTGGAAAAGAAAAAAACAAAGAGAATATTCCAAACCTCTTCGAATATAAGAACAAACGTATTTTTGCTTATGAACCTCTGTCAGAAGCCGAAGCAACCCGCGGGACCGTCGGACTTCCGCGTGTACTGAACATGTATGAAAACTATCCGTTCTGGGCAACGTTCTTTAAGAAGCTCGGTTTCCGTGTGGTTCTCTCTCCGCAGTCCACACGAAAAATCTACGAACTCGGCATTGATTCTATTCCAAGCGAATCCGAATGCTACCCGGCGAAACTGGCGCACGGTCATATTTCCTGGCTGATCCACCAGAATGTAGATTTTATTTTCTATCCGGCGATTCCTTACGAGCGCAACGAGTTTCCGGATGCAAACAACCACTACAACTGCCCGATCGTAACTTCTTATTCCGAAAACATTAAAAACAATGTTGAGGAAATTACGAGTGGACAGATGCGGTTCTTAAACCCGTTCATGGCGTTTACAAACGAAGAAGTCCTTTCCAAACAGCTCGTAGACTGTTTTAAGAAAGAATTTCATATTCCGGAAGCCGAAGTACGTGATGCCGTATCCGAAGGCTGGAAAGAACTTGCCATGACCCGTCTGGAGATGCAGAAGAAGGGCGAAGAAGTATTGAAATATATGGAAGAACACCATCGCCGCGGTATCGTGCTGGCCGGTCGTCCATACCATGTTGATCCGGAAATCAATCACGGTATTCCGGAAATGATTACTTCCTACGGTATGTGTGTACTGACAGAAGATTCCATTTCCCATCTGGGGAATCTGGAACGCCCGCTTATTGTCATGGATCAGTGGATGTACCACAGCCGGCTGTACTCCGCCGCAAACTACGTTAAGACCAGGGATGATCTGGACCTCATCCAGCTGAACTCCTTCGGCTGCGGACTGGATGCCGTAACAACCGACTGTGTCAGCGATATTCTGACCAATTCCGGAAAAATTTATACATGCTTAAAGATTGATGAAGTCAACAACCTCGGTGCTGCCCGTATCCGTATCCGTTCGCTTCTGGCTGCAATTCGTGTCAAAGAGAAAAAACATGAAAAACGTGAAATCAAGCCGGCAAATTACGAGCGCGTTATCTTTACCGAGGAAATGCGTAAAGATTACACCATCATCTGTCCACAGATGTCACCGATCCATTTTGAACTTCTCGTTCCGGCATTCCGTGCCGCAGGCTACAATCTGGTCATCCCAGATGTTCCGTCCAGAGAATGTGTCGATGTCGGTTTAAAGTATGTAAATAACGATGCATGTTATCCGTCCCTGATTGTCATCGGACAGATTATGAGTGCGGTAATGTCCGGCAAATATGACCTGAGCAAAACAGCAATCCTGATCTCACAGACCGGTGGTGGCTGTCGTGCGACCAACTACATTGGATTTATCCGCCGTGCATTGACCAAAGCCGGCCACCCGGATATTCCGGTCATCTCCATCAACATGGTCGGTCTGGAGAAAAATCCGGGATTTAAACTCACACCAAGCCTGATCCAGCATGGTCTGTACGCTCTGGAATTCGGAGACATCTTCATGCGCTGTCTCTACCGTGTGCGCCCATACGAAAAGGTACCGGGATCTGCCAACGCATTACACGAAAAATGGAAAAAACGTGTCATTGACTTTGTTGGCAACACCAAGATTCTGTCCCACCGTAAATATCGCAAAATGTGCCGTCAGATCATCCGCGACTTTGACAATCTGCCAATGACGGATGAGAAAAAGCCGCGTGTCGGTGTGGTTGGAGAGATCCTTGTCAAGTTCCTTCCGGCTGCCAACAACTATATTGTGGATCTGCTCGAATCCGAAGGTGCGGAGGCAGTCGTACCGGATCTGACCGATTTCTTACTGTACTGCTGCTACAATCAGAATTTCAAGGCGGATTATCTTGGAGCTACCGCAAAATCCAAGCGCATCAACAATATGCTCATCCGCTTCTTTGAGTGGCTGCGCAAGGATGCAAGGGATGAACTTGCAAAGAGTAAACATTTTGAGCCAACTGCATATATTCAGGATCTGGCAAAACAGGCAGAGCATATCGTCTCCTGCGGTAACCAGACCGGCGAAGGCTGGTTCTTAACTGGAGAAATGCTTGAACTGATTGCACAGGGAGCAACCAACATCGTCTGTGCGCAGCCATTTGCCTGCCTGCCAAACCATATCGTCGGTAAAGGTGTCATTAAGGAAATTCGTCACGAATATCCGGGCGCAAATATCGTTGCAATCGATTATGATCCGGGTGCATCGGAAGTTAACCAGCTCAACCGTATCAAGCTGATGCTTTCTACAGCACAGAAAAACCTGAAAAAAACAAATTCATAATTCTGCGATGTTTCATCATAAGTCGCAAAAATACCCCGGCAACGGAAATTCCGTTTGCCGGGGTATTCCTTTTTTATTTTTCCAGTCAGTCTAACACTTTTTCCAGTTCAGCAATCACGATCCTTAATGCTTTGATCCGTGCATATTTTTTATCTACGGATTCTAAGATATGCCACGGTGCATAGGTAGTGCTCGTCTTTTGAATCATCTCATTGACTGCCCCCTCATACGCATCCCACTTATCACGGTTGCGCCAGTCTTCCTCTGTAATCTTCCATTGCTTTTCGGGCGTATTCTGCCGATCGGTAAAACGGGCAAGCTGCGTATCTTTGTCGATCTGCACCCAGAATTTGATGATCACGGCTCCCCAGTCGTGCAGTTCCTTCTCAAACTCATTAATTTCATTGTACGCACGCATCCAGTCATTCTCGCTGCAAAACCCTTCCAGACGTTCGACCATCACACGCCCATACCACGTTCGGTCAAAGATTGCAATATGCCCGGTACGCGGAAGCCTTGTCCAGAAACGCCACAGATAATGTCTTGCTTTCTCATGCGGCTCGGGACTTGCAATCGGATGAACCTCATATCCACGCGGATCAAGTGCTCCCGTAATCCGCTTGATATTTCCGCCTTTTCCGGCTGCATCCCACCCTTCATAGGCAATGATGACCGGCACTTTCTTACGATACAGACGATTGTGCAGTTCTCCAAGTCTCTGCTGAAGCTGCTTTAATTCCTTTTTATAGACATCCTCCTCCATACACTTGTCTAACGGAATGTCACAAAGAAGCGGCATTTTTTTCAACGGAAATACATTCTGCAGAAGCGGAACCGCCATCTGGTGATTGCTCAGAGCAATCTCAATCCCCTGGGTAAGCGTCTCAAGAATCTGTACTTCTGTCCATTTTCTGGACTTTGCATCAATGATATACCAGGGTGCGGATGGCATATTTGTATTTTTCAGATATCCGGAAAATACATCCATACATTTCTCATAATGTTCATTCTGCCACAGATCTTTTTTGCTGACACGCCATGTTGTGTCCTTCTGATGCTCCAGCTGTGCAATACGCCGTGACTGTTCCTTTTTTGAAATATGCAGAAAGAATTTCATGACCAGATAGCCATTGTCTGTAAGCTGCCGTTCAAACCGGCGGACACTTTCAATCCGGTTGGCGTATACATCCTCGGAAATGGTTCCGTGCAGACGCTCCTCCGTAATCTCATCCATCCATGCCGTATCCAGAAATACAAACTGTCCGGCTTCCGGAATTTTGGCAAAATGCCGGTACAAAAACGGTTTTCTCTTGTCATCCTCCGTCTTTTTCTGCATCGATACCACCTTAAAGAAACGCGGATCAATATTCTGGATGATCTGGCCGATTGCATAACCTTTTCCGGCCGTTCCCCAGCCTTCAAGCACAACAAGAACCGGTACTTTCTTCTCTTTGATCAAAAGCTGCTGCCGTGCCAGTTTCTCTTTTACCGCTTCCAGCCGTGCCTTAATTTCCTCCTCCGATGGTTTTTCGGATTTTTCCCACTCTTTTAGCATAAAAACCCCTCCTTATGCTTTTTTCTTATCATACCACAGCTGCTGATTTTCATCCACTTCTTTGCAAATTTTTTTGTTTTCACTTTTCACTGGCAAAAAATGCAATTCCGATGTATAGTATCCTATATATAAACTTTCGAAATCTGTGTTTTCGTAAATATAAAGGAGTATAAAAAATCATCATGCTGCAATTAGAACGTCAGAAACTTATATTGGAATATTTGAAACAAAACCGAAAAGCAACCACAAATGAACTCAGTGAAATGCTTGGAGTTTCCACCACAACCATCCGTACCGATTTAAACCAGATGGATAAAGAAAAACTTCTGACCAAAACACATGGAGGCGCACTCTACCACGATAACTCTGCAGACAATAAAGAACTTACCGGAAAAGCCTATTTCTTTCATGAACGTGCACTGGAAAATAAAAAAGAAAAAGAGGCAATTGCTGCAAATGCCATCCACATGGTAAAAGATCACATGTGCATCTTTTTGGATGCCAGCTCCACTGCCTATACACTTGGCATGAAACTGACCGGCTTTACAGAACTTACCGTTATCACAAACGGCATTGACCTTGCACTGGCTCTGAAGGATATCCCCGGGATCACCGTTATCCTGACCGGTGGAATCGTTACCTCTGCCTCTTCTTCCATTGAAGGTCTCCTCGGTGTGGATCTGCTGCAGAAAATTCATACGGACATTGCATTTGTCTCTGCACGCGGCTTCTCCGTTGAAAACGGACTTACCGATTTCAGTATCTACGAAGCAGATTTAAAACGCATGTGTATCAAGGCTTCTGCTAAAACAATTGCATTGATTGACCACACCAAATTTGACACCTCATCCATTTCCAGCTATGCCTCTATTGATGATCTGAATCTGGTAATCACCGACTCCGGATTATCCGAAAATACAAAAGAAATTTATGAAAAAGCCGGCGTTGATCTGCTCATCGCCGACTAATTATCAATTTTCCATGTTTAACAATTTTTGCATTGCAGCTGCCTGAACCGGTCTGGAATAATAATACCCCTGAAACCATGTGGCTCCAAAGGAACGCAGATAATTCTGCAGCTTTTCATCCTCTACCCCTTCCAGGCAGCTCTTTAAATCCGCTTTATTTGCAAAATCAACCATGCTGCGCACCAGTGCCTGTTTGGTCTGATTATCCGTAATTCCACGGATAAAACTCATGTCAATCTTTATCTCATCCATCGGGGTCTGCAGCAGGACACTTGAAGAAGCACTTCCCGTACCGTAATCATCCATTGCAAGTCTCACTCCATGTTGTTTGAGGTACAACAGTTTTTCTTCCATAACGCTGACCGGCATGCTTCTACACCGCTCTGTCAGTTCCAGACACAACTGCCCCGCCGGAAAACCGGTTTCTTTCAACAATGCCATGACAACACCACAGAACGTTTTCCTTTCCAGCTGTTTTGCGGACATATTGACATTAATAAAAAAATCCGGATTTGATTTTCGAAACTCCACAGCATCCGTCAATGCCTGTTTCAAAACAAAATTTCCCAGATCATACATACATGGATTGCTTTCCAGCCAGTCAATAAACATTCCCGGTGGCACAATACCATATGGCTCCTTTTTCCAGCGGACCAGTGCTTCCGCTCCGACAATCTCTCCTGTCTGTGCATGTACGACAGGCTGATACTCCACATAAAATCCGTCACATTGGTTCAGCACAGACTGATGAATTACCTTCATCAGATCCAGATCCACGTCCCCATTGATCTGTACCAGATCATTAAAGAACATTAACTTATGATCCCGTCTGGTACGCATTTTTCCTAAAACATATTCCAGCTTACTCTGTACCGTGGAAATTTCCCCCTCATAATGATCAAGAATTATCCCACTGGCATATATCTTCAGGTCAAAATGGTTGTTTTCTAAGACAACACTTTCCTCCAGCCGCGCGCGAATCTTCTCCAGAAATGCCGCAGCCTCTTCACGGCTGGCATCCCTCAAAATAAATGCGTAATTGGAATTTCCCATACGATAAACTGCTTTATCTGCATCCATCATGTAAATAAACCGGTATGCAAGAACCTTTTGAATCCGGTCGCTGTAATTTGTTCCGTACAATATATTGATATCATTCATATGATCAATTTCAATTTCCAAAACAGCTACTTTTCGTCCCTGCTGAATATAATCCACAATATCTTTTTCAAATTTGACCTGACCATAAAGATCCGTCAACGGATCAATTTCCGGAATCACATTCTGATTCCGAAGCAGAACAATAAAATATCTGTTTTTGCCCTGCTCTAAAATCATATCCGTTATAATCTGCGTCATCACATACTTTTTGTCTTTTCCCATACGGATGTACAGATCGTTCTCCAGATTGATCCCCCGCAGACGTTTTTTCATCTCTTCCGTATATTCCGGGCAGTCATATGGGTGTACGCTCTTTTCCAGCACTATTTTATATCCATCTTCACACCATCCCGATGGAATCCCCAGAAATTCTGCAGTACTTTCTGGAACAAATGTTAAATTATGCTGCATATCAGTAACCATTAAATAACTGTCCTGAGATAATTTTGAAATACGACTGATCATCTCCTGAAATATCTGAGATTTTTCCATGCAAAATTCCTGTTTTTCCATCGCTTCCACCCCATATACCTTCTGTCAATAGTCTATGTTTATGGTAACATATTTCTGCCATTTATGCAATTTTCAACTTTGACTGGTGCATACATGAAAATTGCAAAGTTTAATTCTACCACCCATTTATACAGTGGAATTCTCTTCTGCACAAGTGGAGTTTAATCTTTCATATCATAAATGGTATGCTCATGTTGGCTCTCTGACAGCAGTAGAAGGAGAACTAGCATGAGCAAATATATTCCCGGTAATCAAAAACATCTTACTCTCGAAGATCGCAAATACATTGAAAAATCCCTAAACGCTGGCTGTTCTTTTAAGGACATTGCCATGCCTGAAAGTAAGATGTTTTATGGAAAGTTAATCTAATTATAGCAGTTTTATAAGGATTTAGCCTCCCACAATTCTAAAAAATCAAAGAATTTTAAAGCGTGGTGGAATTTACCCCTGCACTGGAATTTACTTTTTCAAGTCAGCCCTATTTTTCATTCAACAGGGGAACAGAGACGTGATTATATTTATGTGGAGGATTTAATTGATTTAGCAATTGCTGTAAGAAAAACAAGTGGCTTTGATGCAGTAAATGTTTCATCTAATAAGAATTATTCAGTTAATGAAATGTATCAGATAGCCCAAGATATTATGGGAATAACTTTCATTTTGTATTTATAACAAGATTTTTCATCATTTTCTTATTTCCTTCTTAAATTTATTTTCTGCACAAACAATCTAGGCAAAGTTCATCACCTAGTATAATCCACGCAAAGCATAGTTGATTTCTGAAATCGTAATTTTTCATCTAAAATCCACTTATCAAGACAGTCCTTCTTTGTCAAAATATCTCTTGTGTCTTTAATCTCAAATTGCTCGACACATATAGATATTTTTCACGCACACAAAACAAAAGTACACACCTCATCTAAAGAATGAACTTTTCATTTCACAGATTCAAAAGCCGATAGCATCCATGTTAAGCAATATAATACGACTTTTATTCAACCACACCTATGCCTATTAAAACATGCGCTCAAAAAGGAACTGCTAGACATTTTCCCCTAATATTGTTCCTGTTTTTCTCTCTGCATCAACAAATACTCAATCTTCTTCGAATATATCCTAATGATTCATATATAATCAAATCACGCGATTCGCACTACTTCAAAACAAACACTATACTAATATCTGTCGACTCTGATGTTTAAAAAAGTTCTTGATATAGTTTGAAACATTATTAAGGTTCAGCACGACCTTCAAAGCTTTTTATTTATCCTACTCACCTCACTACAATGCAACTAAAAGGGGTCTCAATAGCTTTTTCAGTAGTATCTACAGGATATTCATTGACGAAAAATAATTTAAACTATATATTATAATTGGTTCAATTAATTTTTACTCAAACCACAATATAACGAATAAATTTGATTAGCAGTCTCACACCATGAATCATCTCTAATATATTCCTTTTGTCATTCTACTAATCTGCTGTTTATAGCTTGATTCATTACTTCAAGGTAAGTAGGTAATCATCCGTATCTGTTAGCACCTACATTTTTCTGATACAATCTTTTCTACATTTAATGCAAATCAATGTGAATCTAAAATTTCTTCTGATAAATCAACAAGAGAGCTATCAAAATCAAATATTATCAATTTTATATTTTGTCGGGGTAAGTATTTCATAATCTATTCCGTTCAATGCTAATTTTAATTGTTTAGAAATATCATCATTCTTTTTCTTTATCGTATTATAATCAATTGGTTTCTTAAATATTGCGACCGAATAATTTGCAGAAGAGTCAACATCATAACCATCAAAACCTGCAAGATATATTTTTTTTGTTCCAACATTTTTTAATATTCTTATAAGCATTGCTCCTGCATTGTCAGATGCTTCACCTTCTCCAAGCAAAGATGAATAATTAAAAAACAAAGCATTCTCTATACCATCTTTTAAATTAGAAGTGGCAATCACAAAGCCAACTGAAGCTAAGTCCAAAGTATCCAACCTCTTCTCATTAGAAATAAACAATGCATCTGCATTATAAATATTCGGAATAAAATTCGCAGAAATAATCATTTTTCCACTTGCCACTTTCTTTATCCTATCTTCATATTTAATTATGGACGCCCCCGATCCAAGAATAACAACATCTTTGTTTGCAACCATTTCTGTAAGTTTGCTATATGCATCTTTATCGTCCACATCGCAATTTTGCATCAGTAAATATAGTGATTCGATTAAATCTGCACTATACTCACTTCTTTTTGCTAATGGTATAAGACTGAGTAACTTTTCAATCTTCTCAATACTTAACGTTTCCTTTTTCATCAAATATGTAGCATAATTAGGATGACACTTAACAGTTGCTGACAGAAAATACGGCAAATCATATCCCCATCTTTGTTCTGCATATATAGGCATTAAGTATTTATCAACAATTTTAAGTACTGGAACAAGAGAATATCTTTGTTCTATATTATTGTTTATATAATCTATAAAAAGTTCTGTGGCTAAATTTCCAACACCTCTTCCCATTCCATAACAAGAACTATCCACAATTATAGTCCTCTGATGATTTAATTGAATCATCTCCTGTGCATTAGAAAAGGACATTTGGAGATTGTTATGCGAATGAAATCCCAAGCATATATCCTGAGAAAGATTATTATCAATCAAATAGAAAAACTTGCGCATATCATATCTGTACATTGTTCCTAATGTATCAACCAAGTAAAATGCATATGGTTTTATCTCATTCACATCCTTCAAAAGATCAAGAATTGAATAATCATCATATAACGCAGTTCCTACCGGTTGAACACAAACTTTGTACCCCTTTTTCATTAATTTCCTTACAACCTTTTGGGTTCCTTCCCATTCATTTCTACGAAAAGTGATACGAATGAGATCAACTGAAGTTCCATCGTATGCAGCGATTTGATTTTCCACATGATTATGGTATTCTATCATAACAGCGTAAAGAATTCCTGGTTTCTTAGGCGTGATATATTCCTTAATTTCCTCAACAGATGTAAATTGGGATGATTCCTTATCAGATTCAACATTTCTTATAAATCCAACCTCTACAATATCAATATTTGCACGTTCTAAGTTGTTAATTATATCCTTAATATTTTTGCAGCCAAATTTCCAATCATTAATATAGCCGCCATCTCTTAGTGTACAATCGAGTACTTTTACGTTGCTCATTCTATCATCTCACTTTTGTTTCTTTTATTTATCCCTGCTCATAGCAATCGCATCTGCCAACATAAAATCTTCAAGATTATTAATATCACAAGCTTCAACTTTGGAAACTTCTATTAGGAATGGTTTATGTCCAATTCTTCTGCCTTCGTTTTTTATAAGTTCAGCCGTATAAACATACATCCCACAAGTTTCTTTAAAATAAGGTTCTAAATCCTGTGTTCTCGGAATACTAGATAGATTGTAATTGAATGGCTTTCCATCCTTCCACAAAAATTCCTGTAGTTTTTCTACTGTCAATGCAGAATCGTAACCACCACTCTTTACTGCTGCAATTCCTTTCTCAAAACTTTCCTTAGTCAGAAAAGGTGCTGTCGCATGTGTTAGCAAATAAATATCCGCTTCTACATCTCTTGCAAAATACTCAAGTACTTCATTAAAGCTAGTTGTAGATTGATCTAAATATTCATCCCTTTGCAAAAAATTCACGCCTTCAGGTATAAAGCTTTGAATCGCAGGATTGCTGCAATATACATATATTTCATCAATACTCTTTGTTTGTCTCAATGTTTCCAAAACATAACTAATCAAAGGTCTACCATTAGAAAACTCCTTAGTATTTTTTTCTGGTAATCTTTCATTATTCATCTTAATCGGTACAAAAGCTACTGTCTTCATATTACGTCACCTCCCTGTATAGTCAAGTCTTTTTCCTTATTTTCATATATAATCAAATCACCTTTCTATTCAATGCCTTTGTATATCAAAATAATATTTTCATCTCATTTCATTGCAAAACCAATTTGGAGCATAAGACGTTTTAGTTATTTGTCAAAACAATCTACTTTTAAAAATTTTCTTATTGGATATGTAATTTTCCAAAACCAACTGTTATACAATGTCTGCAAATAATTTTCCATTTTTCTATTCATTTCCTCACTATTTTCAAGAAGTTTATTTTTTTCCATCAATTTTCTATTCATCTCCTCACTATTTTCAAGAAGTTTATTTTTTTCCATCAACTCATTTTGTATATATTTAGAACTATGTTCTAAATGGATAATTTGTAATCTGCTTTGCTCAACATATACATTCTGATTTTTTTCTATACAATCAACCAATCTATTTACGTCAAAGTCGAATTTCCATTTACCAACAATCTCAATGCTATTTAATTCTCCCTCTGGCAAATAAAATACATATGAAGGATAATAAAATAGATTTTTTTCAAATTCGTCCTCTATTTTCTCCGTTGCTTGTTCTGCAATGATATCGTTTGATATGTTTGTTTTATTATTTACATATTTAGCAGTTATGCTAACATCTTTTAATGCTAAAAAACACCTTCCACAAGGATTCCAGCGAAACGTACTTGATGCATCAATTTTTTTCCCTAAAAATGAATATTTAATACAAAAATTTTCTCCATTTAATATTTGGGGCTCAGTATAACTTTCTATCCCATTTTTTCCATCAACAATTTGTAAACTACATTGAATCAAATTTGTTTGATTATTTTTCAAGAGTTTAGCCCACTCCATCATTTTATCCATATCATACTTTTTTATTTTTTTTTCATCGACATTTCTATTTGGTATCAATATTTGCAATAATTCATCTAATTCGCAAAAATCTTCCGGAAAAAACATTTTCTTTGACGCTTTTTCTGCGTATTTGCACACCCGTTCTGCATATTCACTTACTTTCCAAGCAGGTTTTCCATATATTTTTCTGCAAATATTCATCAAGTTTATTATGACATAATTTTCATCACCAAACATAATTAATGGGGTAGCCAAAGACATACTTTCTCCTGATATATATATATCAGGTTTCATTTCTTCATGATAAAAATTCACAAAATAAATAGCTTCCCAAGGTGCTACTTGATTTGAATATATATTTGAATTCATCCATTCATATTTATTATTAAACCCTCTTTCCATCGGATGGGGTTTTATAAGCATAGTTTCATTTCCACACAGATACTCAATTTTTTTCAAGAAATATTTCTCTACTTCTGGCGAAGTACGTCCACATAACGTAAAATACTGATCAAAATATATAATTCTACTTTTCTTTTCTTGTTCAGTAAGTGGTTTTATATCAAAAAGAGTTTTTATTTCTTTTTTTAATTCATGTAAGTCATCTACCTTGTTTAAAAAATCTTGTAATCCAATTTTATTGACATTAACATTACTTGGCAAATCAACAACCTGTGGCTCATAACACCAAGCTTCAACTGTACTTTTTTGAACATCTACTATTTGTAATTTTTCATCATTCTTTTGTAATGCTAAAAATTCATTAAAAATAAGCACCCCTTCATCTACAATAGCGGCATAACACTTGTCTTTGGCATAAGCAAAAAATTCTCTTGCCATTTCGTTTTGCAAAGCATATACAAAAACTTTGTCATTTTGGGCAAGCCTGTCAAAGTATGTTTGCATTTTTATTTTTGAATCTACAACTTCAACCTCGTCCCATATTTTATATTCACTTGCCCGCCTTGCACATTCTATTGTATTATTTGATTGACTATCAACCAATAAAACGCTTTTGTAATATTTATCATAATACATTTTTTTCATAAAATATGATGTTAATATGTTCGCCTGTGAATCACAATAAAAAAAAACTGTTTTCATAATCATTCCTTTTCAGTCCAATTCCATTCTTGTTCGACATCTGCAATTCCTCCTCCCCTTTCATCAGAAAAGATTTCAAAAGTCACAGCATGTCTTACAATGTCAATCGGTTCAGTAGTATACTCTTTTAATATAAAATCAACAAAATATCGTTGCGGCATTAAAGGTAACGACTTCAATTTACAAGTTACACAACCATCTTTTGTAATATTAACTGGCATTTTAGCTCTAAATTTCGAATTATTTGCACAACAATACATACCATCGTCTTCTCGAATAATATCATATGCAAAATATGCATCCTTAACATCTTCATTTTTTTTATATTCTGCGTATATTGTTACGTCATCGCCTGTCTCAAATTGTGTTGTTTCTTGACCTTCTGAATTAAGCAAACATACTTTTTTAAACAATACCTTATGATTGCCTTCTCTTTGAGTACTTGCTGATTCTTTTTCTATTTTTCCAGATACCGTCTCTACTTGTTCCTCATCTTCGCTTTTACCGTGTTTATTCTTCTTTTCAAGTTCTCTTTCTGTTCGCTCGAGCCCCATATATTTAAGATATTCTCTATGTACTTTTCGTGGTTGCCCTTCCATTTTTATAATTCCTTCTTCAATCCATATTGACCTTTCACATATAGATTCGATTTGATTCAAAGCATGTGATACTATCACAATTGTCGTGCCATTTTTTTTAATTTCGCGTAATTTTTGAAAACATTTAGCTTGAAAGTTTGCATCCCCCACCGCTAGTATTTCATCAATGAGCAATACATCCGCATCAACATTTATTGCAACAGAAAATGCCAATCTCATATACATTCCTGACGAATATGTACGAACTGGATTATCAATATATCCTTCTAATTCTGAAAATTCGATAATATCCTCAACCCTTTTGTCAATTTCTTTCTTAGTAAGTCCAAAAATAGATGCATTAATGTAAATATTTTCTCGACCACTCATATCAGGATGAAATCCAGCTCCCAACTCAATTAAACTTGAAACTCGTCCCTTAATCCTAATACTTCCAGTATCTGGATACATAATTCTAGTAAGCATTTTTAATGTTGTACTTTTTCCACAACCATTTCGCCCAATCAGTCCAATCGCTTCGCCTTTTCTTACTTTAAAACTTATTCCACGTAGTACTCTCCGATTTTCATATTTTCTTCTGCTACTATGTATTATAAAATCTTTAATACTATTACTTCGATCCAAATATACTTTAAAAGATTTTGTAATATTATTTACTTCAATTACACACTCACTCACTACATAACCTCCGCAAAATGTTTCTTTAATTTGCCAAACACAATAATACCTATAATCAATACGATTATTCCAAAAACTGTTCCTAACATAAAATCTCCCATATCTGGCACTTTTTTATAATAAAATATGTCTCTATAAGCTTCTATTACCGGAGTCATTGGATTGAGATAAAATAATGTTCTAAATTTATCTGGAATTTGTTCTACTGAATACATTACAGGACTCATAAATTGCCAAGCTAATATTAAAACACTAATAATATATTGCATATCTCTAAAATAAACTGATATTGCAGAAAATAACATTGCTAATCCTATAGCCAAAAGAGTTTCTTGTAAAATAACAAAAGGAAGATATCCCCACGCGCCTAAATAAATGCCTTTCCCCGAAAATATTAAAACAGTAATAACAACCAAATACGTTAACAACATATTAACCAATTGACTAAACACATGTGCAATTGGCAACACTTCTCTTGGGAAATATATTTTATTTACCATATCTTTTTGACCAATAATACAACTTGCGCCACCAGATACACTAGATGCAAAATATGTCCATGGTACAAGTGTAACAAACAAAAACAAATAATAGTCCTCTATGCCAGCACGCATAATTGTTGAAAATACAAATGTATAAACAACTAACTGCAACAAGGGGTTTAAAAAAGTCCAAAGAAAACCTAAAGCAGATCCTTTATATCTTCCTCGCAAATCTCTTTTTACTAAACTGATTATCATTTGGCGATAATCCCATATTTCTTTTATTGTTTTCATGTTTTACCTCTATTTTATATTCCATCTTTTTCTTTCAACATACTCCGATATTGCTGCATCATCATGAAATCCATATCTAACATATGCTTGTATATTATACCATAATGTTTTCATCACATACCCTAATCCCTCCGACCTAATATACATTTTTGCACTGTATAGTTTTCTTTCAAATGGATTTTTAAATATTTTTTGTTCTTGAACTATTGGCAAAACAACTTGTTGTTCTTGCATTTGCATTGGCATACTGTTAACTAATTCTTCATAATATGGAGATTCTTTTGCCTCTCTCCAAAATTCAGCAGCATAATAATCACTTAATCTTTTTATGGGCATTGCTCCTGCTGCATAGTGTATTAAATAGGGATTATAAAATGCCCTTGTATACTCATTGTTCATCATCATAATTTCTTGAATAGTAGTATCTGGCACCCAAAGGACATTCCAATTTGCCTCTATCCATTTAACCTTCCCCTTAAACAATTTATTTAAAACATCCTGATCCTCCCACATCCATTTTCTTGATGCAGCCATATCTAACATATCTTTGGTAGTGCAAGCCTTTGTAATCTCTTTTAAATTAAAAATCAGCACACCTGCATTAAAATATTTATCTTGTGTTTGTATGCCCAAATTTTTATTCAAATGTGCTGAAATATTTTCACGATATTGCCTAACCGCCCAAATATGAGGATCTTCTATTCCACCTATACAATATCCTTTCATATCCGTTCTTAGAATTTCTGCGATATCCCTTTTTACAACTACATCTCCATCCAAATATAAAACTACAGTAAATCCCTTCATAACATCAGGCATTAACAAACGCATAAACGTAGCTCTAGAAAGCTGCTGATTGTTAAAATCAAAAGTATATTTATCCAACAAATATCCTACTTCTAGAAATCTTAATGAGATGTTTTTTCTTAGACATTGTTGCAAAAGAGTCTTTCTGTTTCTTAATGAAATACCATCAGACAAAACTATAATATCATAGTAATTATTTTCACTCGACGTACTAACTACTGATTGTAAAGCAACACTTAATATCGGTGCATATTTATCATCTGCTGCAAAAACAACTGTTACCTCATCTTCTTTTATGGGTTCAACCTTTCCACACAACTCATATTCAGTTCTATAAAAGCATTTATCTACACATTGGTAATCAACATTTTCAATTAGTCTAACTAATCGTTTTACTATTATATCCCAAGTATAATTTTCTTGAATATATTTTCTTGCTTTTTCTCCTAATTTATTTTCATGTAAATGTTCATATAATATTTTATCAACGCAATCTGAAAATTCTTTGTACGATTCAAAATATAAACCAGCCTCACTTCTAATACAATGCCCCTTTAATACTGGACATTTTCCTGAAACTAATATCGGTCTTTTCAATGCCATTGTTTCCAACGCAACTATTGATAAACTTTCAAAATGTGACGCAATTGCAAGAGCCTCTGAATTTGCCATTAATGTATATTTCTCATTTTCAGATACAAATCCCAAATATTTTACATCATCACGACATGGTATCTCCATCGCTTTATTTCCTATTAAAACTAAGTCTAGATCAATTTCGTTCTCTTTTTTATATCTTGCAAAATATGAAAATAAAGTGCCACATCCCTTTCCTTCAGTTATTCGACCGGCATATAGCAAATATCTAGATTTAAGATTAAATTTCTGCCTAAAATCATTTATCATATAGTCGTTGGGAATATCTATCCCCATTCCACAAATTTCATATGGAATTCCACCAGTTTCAAACAAGCGATCAACCAATTCCTTTTCTTCTGGTGTGTTAAAAATGAAGCCTTTATGTTGAGTAAAAACCTTTTTATAATGCTCTAAATAAATTGCGGGTTCATCATGAGCTGTTGGCAATAAAAGAGCATTTGGAATCCCTAACATACATACTGCTGTTGTATAATAAATGTAAGTCATAAAAACTATGGCATCATATTTGCAATAATTAGAATGTACATACTCAAATAATTCAGGACTATATGGTCCCTGCGATTCTATCCATTGAACCTCATTTTCATAAGAATGTTCCTTGCCAATCATATGTTCCAATTCTCCCCATGATGCCCAATCACGCGTTTTAGAAGTTTGAAATCTATGTATTCCAATTCCCTCTTGCTCAGAATATCCAGGTGGATAATAATTAGCCCATGTTGCATCATCTATTGCACATGTTGTTAAAATATCTACTTCATACATTTCAGCCATTTTTTTTGCCAATATTCCACATAAAAGTTCTGACCCACCAGTAACTTCTTTCCCATATCTATGATTTACAAATGCTATTCTTTTCATTTTCATGTTATATGATAATTTTAATCTTATTATCACATATTTCCTTTCTTTTAATATCATGAGGCAACATACTTCATAGGCTATAACATTTTACCGGAGTACATTTTTCACATTCTTCATTCAAATTTTTAACCATTGTACGTTGTCAAAAGTTTCACTCAGATCATTTATTTTTTCTATACTTAATCCTACGCAAATTATTTAGACCCACCATTTACCTCTGATCCGTATCTTTGATTCACAATTGCAATACGCTTCATCTAATTCCATATCTCCTTCAATCGTTCTCTCATCCTCCCCGCCGCTTGATCCATTCCCAGCTTTTCTTCGGCATATTCTTTTGCATTTTTCCGAATCATCTCATAATATTCTTTATCCTCATATAATTTTTTCATATACCCTGCTGCCTGATCCAAATTTGCATCGGCCCATCTATTACCTGCTTTAAATGGCGGCATATCCTTCTCAATTGTAATCAATTCATAATCTACCATACATGCTACATTTTCGTTCATGAATTCCGTATTAGATGACCAATTTGTTGCTACCGTAGGAGTTCCAAGAAGCATTGCTTCTGCAAGCACCAGACCGAACCCCTCTGCCCGGTGAAGGGAAACAACCACATCTACACATTTTGTCAGACTATTTACTTCATCCCTGCTTAATGTTTCTTCAATCAAATAAACATTTGTATATCCATCTAGAACACTTCGAATCTGCTTCCTAGATTCCGGTGTTGGATTATTAATTTTAATAACCAATCCTACATTCTCGTTTTCTTTTTCAAACGCCATTTTAAATGCATTTAATACACCAATTGGATTCTTTCGTTCCATACAACTGCTTTGATCGTACATCATCAAATAAAGAAACTTATCTTCTGGAATACCAAAATGTTTTCTTTCATATATTGTTCCAATGTGGACATCAACATAGTATGACATGCATCGTACCGGAAGTGTTGTTTTTTTTCGAATTGCATTGCAAATAAATTCTGATGGAGCCCAAATTTCATCCAAACACTGAAAACACGGAATCCATTCGTCAGGGAACTCCTCTAACTCCCACAACCAATATCCTATATTGTAACGATAATTCCATACAGATGCATCCTGCTGTATGAAGGCCAGTCCCAATTCATGAGGATTAATATGTATCAAATTGACATCATATGGCAATTCTTTTGATAATCTGTTCTCCCATGAATGATCGCCTTGTCCTTCCGCGCCAAGTTGTTCATATTTATAAATGCTAAGAGGAAATCCAGTTTTATCTAAAGCAGAAGCCACCAACCTGCAACTCTGCCCTAAGCCCGATTCCGCACAAATATTTCCAATCAAATTCACACCATGTTCATATCGTCCATTTTCATATGGAAGAATGTTCAATTTTTCCAACTTTCCATAACTGTTTGCTATCATGCTTCGTTTCATCTTCCGTAACAACGAAAGTGGCAGCAGTTTTATCAGTACAGGTTTTAATGTTCCAGATACATTCAACACCAGTTTCGATATTCCATTCATTTTTCTACTTATACTCCATTATTTTAACAATTCCTCAAACACTTTTCTGTGGCGTTCTGTCATTTTTTCCTGTGTATACTCCTGCTCCACCATCTGTCTTGCATTCTTCCCATATTCTTTACGAAGTGCTTCATCTTCTACAAGTTTGTCCATCGCATCTGCCAATGCACGCACATTTTTAGGTTCAACTGTTAATCCCGTCTTTCCATGTATACTTATATAAGGTACGCCACTTGGTAAATCCGTATTGATGACTGGCTTTCCGTATGCCATTGCCTCTATCTGAACCAATGCAAATGCTTCTGCTTTAGAAATAGAAGGCAACACTAAGAAATCACATCCTTCAATATATCGTTTTTTTTCTTCTTCTGACACCATACCCGTAAATACAACATTTGTCAAATCCATCTCTTGAGCCTTTTGTTTCCATTCTTCCTTTAGTGGACCTTCTCCAAGCATTGTTAATGTACAATTTTTATGTTTCATCTGTTTAAACGCCCGTAACAAAACATCGCATCCTTTGTACCACACCATTCTGCCCATAAACAAAATATGAACGATATCATGCTGCTTGCCATTTTTCTGATTCTCCAGATATTTTTTTCCACTCTCCAAATAGCTTTCATCCACACAATAGGGAATCACCGTGCATTTTTCTTTATAATCACATAAAATATTCGAATGATCTATATTTCCCTGCGCAGACACCAATATCCGATCTGCTTTATTTAGCGTATGGCGCACAAATACATTATAAATAGGCATTAATAATTTATATTTATCAAAATCACAATGCCACCACACTACAAGCTTCCCTTTTACAAGTCCGAACAAAACTGCCAGATCAATCATCGGATACGGAAAATGATAAATCGTAATGTCGGAATCCTTGGTTCTCCGATGTGCTGCCTGAAGAAATCGAATAGAAAACGGTGTAGAAGCGAAATCAAATAACTGGCTGCACCGATATATCGGAATCCCTTGATACTTCTCTACTGTTGATTTTCTGCCTCTTTTCGCCTGGCAGACAATGATTTCCTGCTTTTCACCTTTCATGGCTGTAGCAATGCTTTCCATTACCGTCGCAATGCCACCGCCATTGTCTGGCCAATATATTTTAAATAATTGTACTATTTTCATATGATTATCCTTATTTTACACTGTCAATGTTGCAGACAACATCACAATTATACCCCAATTCCTTCAATAATTCAATGTTCGACATATCTCTGTCGTATTCTGTCTGTACACAGACTTGAAAGACTTGACTTACTTCAAAACATATTTTTTATTTCATTGTAATACTTTTGAACCCTTTTCCATCCCAATACATCAACAGCCCCAACCACAAAAGTCAATATCCAACTAATTAAAGTAATAAACACACCGCCCAAATCATCTGCCCTAACCACACTTCCATTCATCGCGCGCATAAATATCTCATAAAGAAATGGCTGCGCATCTTTAAAAATAAAAATATCAACCCATTCATACAGTATAAATACGGTCATACTCCCCATGATGGCTAACAATACAATCATCTTTACAATCGCCCAAAACAGATTCTTCCCCTTTTTATCATTTTCCAAGCTAACCACACGCTTTTCAAGGTCATTATCCGTTTTCTCAGCTTTAGCCTCTACCATCTCCACCTTGTCATCCCCGATCACCGAAGCAACCTTTTCTTTCGATTGCTCGACAACCACCGCACGAAATGGAATAATTTCTTTTTTCGGCTCACATGTCATATGAAAAATATCCGGATACGTCTCTTTTGTATACTGCATAAAATCATCCTTGGAAACACTGTAAAACGGTCTCCCCTCGTTTTCTACCCGTGTTGGTTCCAGGATTGCCTGACAGTGATAGCATTGATACGAAGGAGCAAATCCATCACATACGAAGACATTCTGACTATGGCATTGTGGACAGCTATAGTGCAGTTCTTTTCGAACCAGATTTTTTGCACACAGAACCTGCAGCATACTTTTGGTATATGTAATTTCCAGATCCAGTCGTTCACTCAGATCCTGCGTCGTAAACTGCTTACATTGCCTTTGTGTCAACTGCGGCAGGATTTTCATGCATTGCCGAACCGCTTCTCTTTCGTTCATACTCTTTATAAAGCCCCCATATCTGCTGGAATTCTTCTTCCGAATAATATTTTCCTTCCAAAATGTGCAGCGTCAGAAACTGATAATTATCAGCTTCATATTTCACTTGTAATACCCCTCGCGCTCTTGGAAAATTGACCGTTAGGGAAATAATTCTTTTCACGATATCCAAAGAATCCCTGATACACATAAACGTCTTGGCATCATAAATACAATCTACGCCATTTTCTCCTGTTAAGTTTGCCGACAGATTATCTCTGTCACTGAATCGAATTTTTGATATATATTTTTCATCGCTTGGAAGAAGCGTATTCAATGCATGATCTTCCCGGTAATCATATAATGCGGTCTGTTGAATCAGGCGATATAGTTCTTCCTCTAAATTAATGATTCCATCCGGCATATATAATTTTCCGTCTTTTTGTTCTACATGATGCAACGGAATATTTTGTAACATTGCATCGATAATGCTGCTAAGGCTCTCTCGCTTATCATCAATCTCTTTTATATTTGGAAGCCGTTCAAAAAACTGGTTGAACAATTCTTTGCTCATGTCATACAATACATTCTGAGGATCAACCTCTCTATTGTTGTCCAATTCCAGTTCTAATGTTTCTTCTACTATACTATAGATCTTATCAAGCTGAATCTGCGGACGGCTCTCCTGTATAATTCCATGCTGATTCCATACTTTAACAATCATGCAGCGCTGTTCCAGATCAATGGTTACCGGAAGATAGGAACACTCCTCCTCGATCGGACCGGCAGAATCTTTTAACATGCAGAATACAAAAATCAGATGCACCCTGATTAAATTTCCATTCCTTCTTTCTTCCTGTATCGCTGCAAGCTTCGTAGAGTCTTCCTTCGGTGGGATCGTCTCTATGATCTGGTTGTACGTCCAATCGGGGATCTGGAATTTGCGCATAAGTCTGCCCCACGAATCCCTGCTCTTTAATCGCAGACAGGTCGAAGCAGTTAATGAATACACGCGCATCAATCGATGATGACCATATAATAATTCTTGAAAGAAAAAATCATTCAGATCCTCAACAGAAATCAATCCGCTTTGACAGAGCTGTTCTAGCAAAACCCGATGATCCGAAAAAGACAGCCTCTGCTCATTTGCAATTTTCTGTTCGGTAAGAAATCTATTCAGGCTTGTTGATGATATATTATCGATAAGTTCCTTAACTATATGCATTCCCTTGTCCTCTGTCTTCCGTAACCCCAAATCCAATAAATATTATTTTTATTATATCACGAACCTTTATCTTACTCAATGTAAAAAACCAGTCAGACTTATCATCCAACCGGTTTTATCACTTCTACCGAAACTATGGCTCCATATTTTTTAATAATGCATTAATATTCTGCGTATATAAGTTTTCACATAATTTCAAAATTTCTATTTCAATCTGCTCATCGCTGATTGAAACTCCCCTCTCGGATCAGCAATTAATATCTCCAATTCATGAGACGTTCTCCAACAATTTACAGCTTCTACAACGTCAAGCATGATCTCCAATGCCTCACGCAGCTCATCCACTGTCACAATAACAAAATTATCCCCCGGATATCTTGCATCATAATAATAGTCTTTGAGTAATGCCAGATCCTTCCTCTCTAATTGCAAGGAAGTATCCACCCTTTTAATCTCATCGTATAAGGCACGCAAATTATGGGATGTCATTAGTTTTTCAATTCCAGTACAAACCAGTTCTGCCACAGATTTCAACATTTTTTCTGCGATTTGCTGTGCCGAAGCTGCAGCCGGATTGCAGTATACAGGTGACACTGCATCCCTTAAATACCAGAATTCATTGCACGCAATAGAATAATAAGAATTTGCCTTTATCATATTTTCAACTCCTTATAATCTCTTCTTAACTGTTGTGTAAACTTTGAATTATCATGTTCGAAATACTGCGGTGTTACAAAAACCACATCCGCATGCAACATCTCGAGTTCTTCCCGCAAGGCTCCCATCATCCATCTTTCCGGTTTTTCCGGAACTATGATGCAAAAGTCGATATCACTGCTGGCCTTATAATCATTTCTCGCGTAGCTTCCAAAAATCCCAAAACTCTGATATTTGATACTCGAATTTTTAATAATATCTACGCACTTGTTCAACCGGTCTTTAAAATCATTTTCAACAACAGATGACACGTACGGCATCCCTAAACCTCCACTCTTTCTATTAATCTGTCCTATCACAGTTTCTACAGATTCTACCATTTTTTATTCTTCATGATATCTTCTATCAATTATAAGTTATGCAATTACCCGGGACACAAATTGGCGATTTTTCCCATTCTGATGCTCAAATTGAAATTCGAATTCCAATGTAACTTCCGAACTGTTCACCATATTATTTTCCCCTTCAAAATATAGATAACCATCAAGAGAAACATCAGCTTCCAATATGCCTCTCACAATCGTACATGTATCATCCTCTTCCTGTTCTACCCGGACAACTTTGACATTTTCTATTTGATCCAATTCTGCATAGTCAACATATGTCTCAAACGCTTCATCCAATTCCTGACCTTCCATGTTCATAACAGAATCGTCAATTTCATTATACAAGTCATCCCAAAATTCGTTTTCAATGATTGTAGCGACCAGATTTCTATCATATTTCACGTATATCAGTCTCCCTGTGTCAAAAAATATTTAATTGCGTCCCAATAAGGTGGCAGTTCTTCTGAACATTCAAATTTTTTCAATTCCCGCTGTTTTTCTTCTCCATTCAACTGGAACACATTAAACGTCCATAAAGCGTTTTCTCTGGCACGACATAAACGTTTATCATTCAGGTTCAACTTTGTAATTGTATACTCAGCTGCCTCATCTGTCTTTTCCGCCGGCTGTATTGTTCCATCCTGCTGATATCGAAAATGACTTTCACAATCCTTCTCCAGCGGAGAAATCATCCGCTTTGCATCAAAATTATTTTCTTTTTTATGCCCACAGTGCCTGCGATTGTCTCCATTACAAGAAGCATGAAGATTATTATAGGTCAGAGATAAATCCTGATTTTGTGCCTGAGGTCGAAAATGTTCCACATGAAAACTATTCTTTTGTACTTCAGTCTCTGTATTTTTAATATAAGAACAACAATAGCAGCAAAGATGTCTCTGTTCTGCAAGCAATGCATTCTTTAATATTTGCAGTTCCTTTTCATGCCGGATATCCTCATACCCTGCTTCTCTTTTATGCTTATTCTTGAATTTTTTCTTCCACCGGCTTACTTCTTCTGGTTCACCTGTCTTTTGAATATAAATCATAAAAACTTTATCGCCCTTTTGCAATCAAGATTCTTGCACGCACAACTTTCGTATTCTCTTCCGATGTCATCCATGCAAGCTTATTTACAAGTTTTTCTGCCTCATCATATGCTTTTTCATTCAGATACACATTTATTTGCTCTAAGAGTTCCGTTGTCTTCCTGTTATATACTTCGGTATCCATGTAATCTTCCAGAATTGTATTGACATCCCAGCCGTTCATCGGCTCCATCGGTTCTGCCAAAACCAGATGCGTTTCTGCATCTTCATGCAAACGTATTACCTGTATATTTTCATCCACAGACTCCAGCACTTTCGGAGCATGTGTGGAAACAATAAACTGAATATTTGGAAAAGTATTCTGTAAAGCCGGAAAAATCTTCTCCTGCCACTTCGGATGCAGATGCAGATCAATTTCATCAATCAGCACAATGCCATCCCCTTCCAACGGATTCTCCCTCTTCGGATTTGCAATTGCCAGCCTCCGGCTCAGATCGCCTACCAGTGCGATTACACTTTTTTCTCCTTCTGACAATTGATAAAATGCCAATTCCAATTCTTTTTTGATGACAATAAGTTCCGCATCTTCTTCTGTTACTTTCACACGAATTTCCGAAAATCCATCTCCCAATGCGTTTAATATGGCTTTTTTTACTGCATGTAACTGTGGATCTTCTGCATTCGGCGTTTCCACTCGTATACTGTTTTCATATTCCTGTCTTCCCCGGAACCATTCAAAAAATAACCGGAAATTGATCACTCCTCCAAATGCAGAATCTCTCCACGCATCCAGCTTCCCTGCTGCTCCTGTATAACGCCTTCTCAATTTACGTGTTTTTTCATTATAGCGGTCAACTCCATAAAACACATAAACAGGAATATTTTCATTATTTAAAGTAAACTCTTTCTGTGGTGTTTCCGTGTCATCGTTTTCATACTCTTCTTCTGTTTCCAAATAATCTCCCAGATACTGTTTTCGAATATATTCCGAAACTCTCTTCAGTTCTGTGGAATTATGCAGATTTTTCCCCTGAATTCTTTTTCGGTAATAGTGAAAATTATTTCCCTGGTCTTCAAGAAACAACGTTATTTTTGCCTCTTCTTCTCCAACTTTTACATCTTTTTCTCCTAAAAGAGAGGCTGTTATCTGTTCATCCTGTGCTGCTTCCTGCATAATTCTGGAAAAGAGAAGATTGCAGACATCCAGTATTGACGATTTTCCCATTCCGTTTACTCCATAAAAAATGGCATCTTTTCCGTTTAATACTATTTCTGTATCTGAAAAACCTCTGAAATTGTGCACTTGCAGTTTGTCTATTCTCACGCTTTTCTATCTCCTAAACCTTCGAATGCATACCATTAAGCTATTTATCATCTTTTCAGTAGTATCATACTTTAATTCTTTTATTTATGCAAGATTTTCCCATTCCAGCTCTTATCCTTCCGTCCTTCTTACCGACTCTTTCCAGTCACACACACGATATTCTTCCTTATATTCACTCATCTGCATATCGTACACACTGTCACCAAACGCTTTGCCCGTCAGGATGCCAATTTTTCCCGGAATCTTTTTCATCAGCCGGATGATCCAGCCAGTCGCTGGAACCATCACAAGCCGGTGTCCTTTTACCATAGCGATCATCTGCACCAGATCCGAAGTATTGATATACTGCTCGTTCTGCGGAAAAAACACTCCGGTCTCTTCGTTGTCGATCATCCGTTTGACAAACTGTGCCAGATTTTCTATATAAAGCATGGAACGCTGATTATGTACAATCGGAAATAGTGGAAGCTTTCCTGCCAGTTTTGCAAGCTGTGGATAGTTTCCCTTTGATCCCTTTCCGTAAATCATCGGTGGGCGCAATACAACAACCTTAAAACGTTCATCTGCCAGTGCCTGTATTTTCTGATCTGCCTGCCATTTGCTGTCTCCATAGAAATTCAATGGTTGGGGAATTGTATTTTTTGTAATTTTCTTTTCTCTACATCCGCTGTATACAATCATGGAAGACATAAAGAGAAACTGCTGCACACCTTCCTTTTTGGCTTTTTCGGCTGTCTCTACTGCCAGATCTGTATTCACGCGGTAATACTGCTTCTTTTCTTCTTCCGTCACCTGTCCCACATCTGCATGTGCGATTCCCGCCACATGATAGACCACATCATATGCTGAAAAATCGTGCGTCCGCCATGTTGGGGTTCTCATATCCAGCGTGTCAACCTGGTAGTACTCCGGCCATTGTCTCAGCCATGCCTCCACGGAAGTTCCCACATAACTGCCGCTTCCGGTGATCAGAATCTTTTTTTTTCTCCTGCCATTTTCACTTTCTTCTGTGTCGTTTGCAATGGTTTTCTTTTTCCTGCTGCTCTGTGCTGTTTGTTCCGGTTCCAATGCCAGTTGCACTTTGCGTTTTTTATTTACATAAATGGTTGCTGCAAGCTCTGTTACTGTTGCCAGGCCAAACAACACTCCCGGAATGTTTCCTTTTTTCTTTTCCCTGTCCTCTCCCTTATGTAAAATATGGTGAATTACAGCCAAAAATACTGCCAGTGCGGTTGCTGCCACTGCTCCGCCTAATACAATTTCTCTCTTCAGTTTCTGTGGATCGACCAGTCCGCTTTTGTGCGCTTCTGTCTCTTCTTCCACTTTGTTCAGTTCACCGGTTCCGCCTTCAACCACGCCATCGTGCATGAGCACGGAGCCAATTGTGCCAAGAAAACATTTCAGATCCATCCATGGTCCCAGATGTTTGACATATTCGCCATCCAGTCTTGCTTTGTCCGGAATCTCCAGTTCATCTCTGCCATTGATCTGTGCCCACCCGGTCAGCCCCGGTGTCACATCATTGGCACCATATTTCTCACGCTCTGCTACCAGATCATCCTGATTCCACAGTGCCGGCCGCGGTCCTACGATACTCATTTCTCCTTTGAAGATATTAAAAATCTGCGGCAGTTCATCCAGACTGGTTTTGCGCAGGAATTTTCCCACCTTTGTGATGTACTGCTCCGGATTCTCCAGCATATGTGTCGGCACATCCTTCGGTGTGTCAATCCGCATGGTACGGAATTTGTAAATCTGGAAGAAACTCCGGTGGATGCCGACACGCTTCTGCTTAAATAATATCGGTCCCGGTGTATCCAGTTTGATCGCAATACATAAAAAAAGAAGGAGTGGTGATAAGATCACAATCGCCATCCCACTTAATATGATATCAATTCCTCTTTTGATGTAATGGTATCCTTTCATGGCTGACTTGCTCCTTCCTGATTTCCCATATTTTCATAAATTTACATATGTTATATCATACTCTATTTTAGTGCATATTGCAATGACTGTGATTATTACTTCCATTACTCCATTTTTCTTATTTAAATGGCAATTTATTGTTTAATCTCACCGTTTTCCCATCAAAACATCAGCTTTCGACATCCACGTTTTGTATTTCCCCAAAGTTTATCCCATACTCCTTCCCACCCATACTGATACAAGAAACACCACTGTTCTATCCATGTAATTGTTACATATTGTACAATTTTTTCAAATTTTGCCTTATCCAACAAAATCTCCCCCATTTCATGTACCATATACTCCTAAACAAAACTTCATATACAAAGGAGACCACCCATGAATAATTTACAGACACACATCAACAACTATCTGGAACACTGCCGTCACCAAAAACGCCTGGATTCCAAGACTCTGAAAGCATATCGCATCGACCTTCAACAATTTTATGCCATTTTTTCATGCAGGGATGTTTCTGATATTACACCGGATCTGTTGGAAAATTATATTGGCAGTCTGCACCAGAAGTACAAACCCAAAACCGTAAAAAGAAAGATTGCCTCGGTCAAAGCTCTTTTTCACTACCTGGAATATAAAGAAATCATCGCCCGGAATCCTTTCAACAAGGTGCAGATCAAATTCCGCGAACCTGTGATTTTGCCGAAAACCATTCCATTGCACACGATCGAAATTTTCTTATCTACGATCTATGAGCAGCGCACCATCGCCAAAACGGATTATCAGAGAAAAAACGCTTTGCGGGATGCCGCTGTCATAGAACTTTTATTTGCAACCGGAATACGGATTTCCGAATTATGCGCTCTGCGTATCTGTGACATCGATTTGTACGATGGATCAGTCCTGATCTACGGAAAAGGTTCCAAAGAACGAATTGTTCAGATCGGAAACCACGAGGTCATACAGATTCTGTCGGAATACCGCAATGAATTTCTCCCCCAGATGAAAACCTGCCAGCATTTCTTTGCGACGCTAAACGGAACGGCATTATCCGATCAGTCGGTACGGCGGATGATCAACAAATATGCTTCTCTTGCTGCAATTGAACAGCATATTACACCGCATATGTTCCGGCATACATTTGCCACCAGCCTTTTAGAAGCGGATGTCGATATCCGCTATATACAGGAAATGCTTGGTCACAGTTCCATTCATATCACAGAAATCTATACGCATGTTGCCATGTCAAAGCAGCGTGCCATCCTCACTACCAGACATCCCCGCAATACGTTTCATCTGTAAAAAGCAAAACAGCAATTCACGTGCCATGCACGGAATTGCTGTCATTGATAGCCGTTCTATTTTTACTTATTTATTCTCCCCTGCCAGTTCCGGATGATACGTCGGCACGATTTTTTTGACACACTCCCGGATGTCTTCCGGTTCTGTCACAACGTACTCTTTTAATTCTTCCAACTGCTGCATGAATTTTTCTTCATCCAGCTCAATCGGTTTACCGATATGAATCAGATTGTTTGCAGTATCCTGCATCCCTTCTTCATCCATCAGCATCTCTTCATAAAGTTTTTCTCCCGGGCGAAGTCCTGTGAAAATGATATGGATATCCTCATCCGGCTTGTGACCGGAAAGAAGAATCAGGTTCTTTGCCAGATCCAGAATCTTGACCGGCTCTCCCATATCCAGAACAAAAATTTCTCCACCTTTGGCATAGGTGCCCGCCTGCAGCACCAGAGATACCGCTTCCGGAATTGTCATAAAATACCGCACGATATCCGGATGGGTAACCGTGACCGGACCTCCACGCTCAATCTGTTTTTTGAACAGCGGAATCACACTTCCGTTACTGCCAAGCACATTTCCAAAACGCACGGCTACGAAATCTGTCTTCGATCTGCGGTTATAGGTCTGAATGATCATCTCACAGATGCGCTTGCTGGCACCCATGATATTGGTTGGGTTGACTGCCTTATCCGTGGAAATCATCACAAATTTCTTCACCCCGTACCGATCTGCCGCCTGCACAATCTTCCACGTGCCAAGCACGTTATTCTTAATTGCCTCGTTCGGACTCTCTTCCATGAGAGGCACATGTTTATGTGCCGCTGCATGATAGATAATCTCCGGCTTGTAATGTTCAAAAATCCAGTTCATACGATTCGTATTCCGTACGGATGCAATCAGCACAACAAGATCCAGCTCCGGAAACCGGACTTTCAGTTCGTTTTGCACATCATAGGTCGTATTCTCGTAAATATCCACAATAATCAGCTGTTTTGGCTTGTGTGCGGCAATCTGCCGGCACAATTCGCTTCCGATAGAGCCGCCGCCCCCTGTAACCATTATGATTTTCCCAGAAACATAATCCATGATGGACTGCAGATCAACCGTCACCGGATCCCGCCCAAGAAGATCATTGACATCTACATCTTTTAATTTGCTGACGCTGACATCGCCGTTTACAAGCTGGTAAATGCCAGGCAGACGCTTTAATGTGCATCTGGTTTCTTTGCAAATATCAAGAATCCCCTTGATCTGTTTCTGTGTGGCCGATGGCATGGCAATGATGATCTCATGCACATGCAGTTCTTCGACTTTTTCCAGAATATCGCTCCGATCTCCTACGACTTTCGCTCCATGAATATAATTGCCGATCTTGTTCCGGTCATCATCAATCACACCAACAACCTTCTTTTTCACATAGCGGCTGTTGTTGATTTCTTTGATGATCTGGTTTCCTGCATCCCCTGCTCCGATCACAAGTACATTCCGTCTGTACACACCGGCTCTGCGCATATTGCGAAGCACACGCAGTCCGCGGTAGGAATATCTGCATCCCATGACCAATACAAACAGAAACAATCCATACAGAATGTAAAAGCTTCTTGGCACCGGGTACATATCCCCCCAGTTCCGAAGCAATATCAGCACTGTCACAACAACGGTATCCAGAATACATGCTGAAACCACATACATCATTTCCAGTGCTCCCGCATAACTCCAGAGACTGGAATACAGCCGGAGCAGCCAGAAAATGACCAGCGTAACAATTATCATAAAAGGAAGCGCTCTCCACACTTCATCCATATATTGAAACGGTACGCTTTTGATATTCAGATCAAACCGAATCAATAACGCAACTATGCTTGCAGCAAACACTGCAAGCACGTCATAGCACATCAGAAAAATCCGTCTGATCAGTAATTGTTTATCTTGAATGATTTTTTTCATAATTTCAATCTGTTATTTTTGATTCTTTCTCTGTTTTCTCGATTGTTTTTTCGATGATTTCTTCCTGACTGAGGATTCTGTCACTCCTGCTCCTTGAGTATTCTGTACCATCTGCGCGGTATCTGCTTTTTCACTCTCTGCTGCTTTTGGAATACTCTGTTTTACGGCAGTATCACTTTCTGCAGAAACCGCTGTTTCTTTAACAAAAAGATTTTCTTTCTTTACGAGCATACGGTTCACTGCAAGTCCCAGACCAAGCATACCCCAGAATACCGGAGCGGTACATACATTGGAATCGTTTGCGATACCTGCAATCATGTACACCAGCACTGCCGCAAATAATCCAAATCCAACCCAGCTGATACTTTCGTGCAGATCCACTCTGCGGTAAATGCGTACCGACTGTACCAGATACCAGAACAGAAATACCAGAAGTGCCAGGGTACCGATCAGTCCGGTTTCTACCCACTGCTGCAGATACCAGCTATGGGCTTTTACATCATAGCTGTTTGCTCCATAAACATAGTTCTGACTGATATAATCTTCCTGTGGCACTTCAAACATATAGGTATTTGCCCCACTCCCCATAAAAGCATGCTTTCCAAGAAGCGGAATCGTTTTATTCCAGATATGTCCTCGATTGCTCATTGCATCATCCAAAAACAATGTTGAAACTTTTGGATTTTCAAACTTTACCGGTTTTCCTGCAGGATTGAGATATTCATATCCGTCCGTATCATTTTTTGAGAAATCCCATTCGACACCATCTATGATCATCTTTATTCCTGCTGTATTATCGGTAAACATGATCGGCTGAATCTGTACATTTGCAAACCGTTCATCATTGAGGGCCAAAATATGATTTTCCTGATCTACCTCTGTTGTCTGAATCTCCTGACCATCTGCATCTTTGCAGACCACGGTGATTACACCGTCGCTCCCCAGATCATAGGACACATACAGAGGATTATTCCAGATATCAAGTTCCACATCATCTGTGTTCGTTTTGATATCATTTAAAGAGAACTGATCTTTCATATGATAGGTTCCAACAACCGTCTTTTTAAGAGTTTGACCGATGCCTGTCGTATTTGCCAGCACTCCTGCTGCAATCACTCCAATGACAACTACAACAATCCCGGCTGCAAATAATTTTTTCTTCCGGCTGAGCAAAACCAATGCGAGAATCACCGCTCCAATTGCCAGTGCAATAAATCCGGAAGAACTTCTGCTTCCAACCAGTGCTACAATGCAACAAATCTCTGCGACTGCGATTACAAGACGATGCCACATCTTTTTCGCCCCAATAAACAGGCAGACCAGCAGTGGAATTAACATACCAAAATAAAATGACAAAAAGTTTGGATTGTAAAGTGTCGTATACGCAGTCTTATCTGCGAAATTAAAGGAAATCTTATCTAACTGGTTCCACCAGCTTGTGTCCGTCATCAGATGTTTGCCCAGAGATGTCTTAAAATAATCCAATCCAAAGACCTGGAAAAATCCAATCAGAGTAACAATTGCGATTCCAATGCCGGACCAGCGCAGGATTACCTCTATCTGTTTTTCTTCCTGTACATAATTATAGACATAATAACACAGTATCATATAGACAAATACAACCCATACAGGCTCAAAAAGTTCATATGTACCATGTGCCACCCAGTATTTGTGACTGGAAAACAGGGCAGACATTGCAACAAACAATGCATACACCATCAGAAAATAAAAGGAATTTTCAAATGCAAACTCCTTTTTATTCAAATACCGGATCAGTAAAATTGCGAGCATTACAACTCCCACAAGGATGATCGCAATCATCTTCCATGCAAAAAAGAAATCCGTCTGTTTTGCGGCGCTCTCCGGATACCAGTCAAACTGTGCCAGATTTGTGTCATAAACAAAAGAATGCACAATGATTGGAATCAATCCGATCAACAAAATAACGGGAATCAATATCTTATTTGCTTTTAACGTGTTTTTGTTTCCATTCGTATTCAAGATTATTTTCTCCTTATGTTTCATTGCCTATAATCATACCCCAAATTTTATTTTTTTTCAATCATTCCGGCATGTGGATTTTATTTTTCTTGTTATTAATAGGTAAAAACACTTTTTTGTTACTTATGTGTTACTTAAAAATTTTACAAATAAATGTGTATGATTGACACGATAATATAAATTTTTACACATGAAAGGAAGAAAAATGAGATTACCAAACGGATACGGTGGAGTCGTAAAACTCTCCGGCAACAGAAGAAGACCCTACGCAGCGCGCATCACTACGGGCTGGCACATCAATGACATCACGGGAAAGCGCATCCAGCACTACCAGATTCTGGGGTACGCTCCTACCCGGTCGGAAGCTCTGCAGATTCTGGCACGTTACAATAATTATCCCATCGATGGGGAAACGCTGAAATTAACCTTCCGGGAAATTTATCTCCGATGGTCCGAAGAAAAGTTTCCTACCATTTCCCACTCCAACATCAAAGGCTATCGGGCGGCCTTTGCCACTTGTGAAAACATTGCTGATATGCCATTTCACAATTTGAGACTCAATGATTTACAGCAGGTGATTGATCACAGCGGCAAGAACTATCCTACCCTGAAAAAAATCCGTGTTCTCTTTAACCAGCTCTATTCTTATGCCATGAAACACGAAATTGTCTCAAAAGATTATTCTGCCTATGTAAATATCTCGAAATACAAAGACCGAAATCCTAATAAAAACATACGAAGCTGTTTTTCCACCTCTGAAATTGCTCTCCTGTGGAAGCACAAAAACAATCCCTATTGCCAGACAGTCCTCATGCTAATATACAATGGTGTGCGCGTCTCAGAGCTTTTGGATCTGAAAAAAGAAAATGTTCATCTGTCCGAACAATATTTTGATGTCATTGACAGCAAAACCGAAAACGGCATTCGAAAAGTTCCGATTGCTGACAAAGTACTCCCCTTTTACCAGCGCTGGCTTCATGACTGTTCCGATTGTGAATATCTCATCCATACTCTGGACAGCCAGCATTTTACCTATTATATGTATTACCACAATGTTTTCCAACCCCTAATGTTTCGTCTGCACATCGATCATACACCTCACTGCTGCCGGCACACCACGATTTCCCTGCTCGCCGAAGCACATGTCGATCAGACTACCATCAAAAAAATAGTCGGTCATTCCGGCGCTATGTCCCTGACGGAACGGATTTACACACATCTGGATGTACCTGCGCTGGTCGAAGCCATTAATCAGATTTAATCGCTTCTTGTATGTTGCTTGCGTGTTACTTGTAGAAGTGATTTTGCCCCAAACTCTGTTTACAAATCCAGTATTTCCAATACTTTCGTGGAAAATACCATGCGTATTTCCGGTTAAGGTAACTTACAAGACTTCTACAAAGAAGAGTGCTAAGGCAAAGACAAAGAAACTTACTTACACACTGAAAGTTGCTAAGGTAGGC
>OGLJ01000123.1_pt1 | contig 95531 bp, 82 predicted proteins | sample 1572801 | NCBI WGS metagenome assembly OGLJ01 (sample SAMEA2581877, study PRJEB24529) | metagenome | biome: Human gut stool | place: China | collected 2011
AACTTTTGTTCCTGTCGCTGATTTTGCACATTTTCCTACCGGCTCAAGCGCGCCCTTTTTCAGCTCAACTACAGGATGACCTCCATCTCTGTACTCATCTCTGTATACAAATCCGCCTCTTTTTACTTCAACTATCATATGCGTTGAGAGTGCATTAACAACCGATGAACCTACACCGTGCAACCCTCCTGATACTTTGTATGCAGAATTTCCAAACTTTCCTCCTGCATGAAGTATCGTATAAACCACACGCACCGTCGATACTTTTTTTGTAGGATGTATATCTACCGGAACACCTCGTCCATTATCCTCTATACATATACCCCCGTCTCCTCGCATTGTAATATGTATCTCATCACAAAATCCGGCAAGATGTTCATCTATGCTATTGTCAAGTATTTCCCATATCAGATGATGAAGTCCCCTCGAACCTGTAGAACCTATATACATTCCCGGTCTTTTTCTTACCGCTTCAAGCCCCTCAAGTATCACTATCTCTTTTCCTGTATACTCGCTCATTATATCCTGCAACCTCCTATAATTTTATACGAACAAATATTTGCCATTATAACAGAAATCCAAAAAAAATGCAAAAAAATCTGCGTGGCATGATTTATCCACACAGATTTTTTGAATCATATGTCAAAAGACTTTCTTTTATTCATCTGATTTTTCATCATCCTCTGATGCCTTTTCACTGTCATCTGATGTATCTTCACTTTCCATGTCAAGTGTCACATATTCCCTGTCACCTGCTTCATCATCATTTGACGGCTCAGCGTCTTCTGCTTCATCGTCATCTTCGTCTTCATCATCTTCCGATTTCGATGCTTCCGGCGCCAACAGTGGTTGTTCTGCTTTTTCTGCTTCTGTATATACCGAAGTCGGATTTATAGGTTCCGCATATTTTGGTTCCGATACGGCAGATACAGATTCTTCCTGCGATGTAAAAGCTGGAACCGATTGAACCGGAACCGATTGTATCGGAACCGAATCATCAATTCCAGGAACAATGTCTTTTGCAGTAAGAGTTTCCGCTTCCACTTTTTCGTGTTTTGTTTTCTGGGCTTCTCTCATACGCATACCGATATCGTTTGCGGTAATATGTCTTGTAACAAATCCGTTTGCCACTCCGTATCCAATAAATGGAATGCGGGGAATGTATGCACGAATCAGAGCCTTCACAAACGCATTCGCATATCCATATTTGATTTCATTATGCAGCATATCAATTACTGCCTGTTCTCTTGGATCATCCGGATTCAGAGTCAGATGATATTGAATGGTTGTCGGTACATAGCCTAAATCAACGTCCTCATAACTGATTTCCGGCGGCTCATACGGTTCTTGATTTACATAGGCAACAAGAATGTTTCTCACTTCTTTTGAGAACGAAAACCCGTCCGCACGATAAAGTGTGATCAGATCAAGATCATGCTGTCTATGTAAACGCAATGTCTTACTTTTCTTCATAAAAACTCACCTTTTAATCCTTTCACATGATCGCAAACATCATGTAACGATATAAATAGTACCCTCTGGCATTGATATACACGATCGGCATCGTTGGTTCGTTTACGTTGCCTGGGACTACCTTCAGTCCGGAAATACCTTTTAATCGTTCTGTAAAATAGTTACACCAAGCAGCTCCGGTGCCTCCAGTCATAATAATCCGCTTGACATCGAACACAAAGTCCTTGACACTTCCGAACGCTTCTGCGCATACCATATTATTTGCTTTTTCCAGATAGGTAGAGATTGGGTATTCTTTATCCTGCATTAAAACAAAGTCGCGAACTTTTACTTTTCCAGTACGCAGAACCTGCTGCATTTCCGGAATCGAAATATCGGCGCCGAATTCGTTCTGTAATAACTTTCTTGTTTCTTCAAGAACCCGAAGCATTCCGAGATTTGTATCTGTATCTAAGCTTGATAACTGATTGTTTTGAACGACAAAACGATCCCATGTTCCGAATCCGCCATCTAAAACCATGACGTTTGCTTTTCTGTAGATCTTATAATCCTTTGACCAATGTCCGTCACTGTTGATCACGGTTGAATAATAGGTTCCCATTGGTTGATACATGATATCAAAATGATCTTCTGTGATCGTAATATTGAATTCTTTTGTAGTTTTACCAATGGTCAGGCGAAAATGATGGGTTCCGATACATACAGATTTCAAATATGCGGCGTCCCTTGTGATGTAAGCAGGTGGTAATCCTGTCTGAAGAAACACATCACTGCCATCCGTCTCTTTATTCCAAAGAGCTTTTCCTAAAACAGTGCGGAATACGACAAGAAAACTCGGGTGCAAGTAATGATTACGGGTATACAATGAATTCTCATCGATTCTTGTATTCGTTGTAATAGACCGGTATGCCATATTACCAACACAGTATTTCACGCCGGTTTCCAAGTCTTCGTATACCATGTCATCTTTTCCAAGTTCACCGAATAGTTCGCCACTTAACTTCTGGCAATAGTTTGGAAAAATAAAGTATCCGTCCTCATGCACGCATTTTGGCCCAGAATACCCCATGTCGATTCCTAAAATGTGGGTACCATCAATTTTAGGAAACAGAAACTGTCTGTTTTCTGTTCTTGTTGCAAATGCTTTTGTATCCATAAATTTATATCTCCTTACTGATACTTGTTTGTTGATATCTTAAATATGGGTAACGAAAATACAAAGGAATATAATTTGAGGAGAAGGATAAGGATGAGGAAAAGGTAGTTTGACAGGATGATAATGATTGAGAAATAAGACACGAAAAAGAATTCATAATTTGATCAATCCATGCTATAATATAAGCATAGAAACCATATTTATTGTATAACAACACAAACGTTATACAAGGAGAGTCATAAGACTATCCCTTGAGTATTCTTGAACGTTAATAGTTTAAGAATCAGATATTCCAGGGATAGCCGTGACGGACTGTCTCTGTTTATTATAGATATTATAATCTGCATAAAGCAGAAGAATGGAGACGGTTTATATGGACTTGACAATGGACGAAAAGATCCAAAAGATCAAAGCAATGAGACCGATCGATGACGTGTTCTTTGAAGTTCTAGCCCAAAACAAAGCGGTTTGTGAGGAAATGCTTCAAACAATTCTTGAAGATCCAAAACTCACAGTACTGCATGTAACGACACAGGCGAGTGAAAAGAACATTTACGGTAGATCGGTACGACTGGATGCACTTTGTTTGTTAGGAAATGGTGCGAAATGTAATATTGAGGTACAAAGATCTGACAACGATAATCATTTGAAGCGAGCAAGATTCAATGCTTCTAGTATTACCGTAAAAGAATCTAATACCGGAAAGAAATTCGAAGATGTAATCGATTTGTATATTGTTTATATCTCGGAATTTGATTTTCTTGGCGGTGGTAAGACAATTTATCACATTGATAAAGTCTTAAGAGAAACCGGAAAAGTTGTTGACGATGGATTACATGAAGTATTCGTAAATACAGCTATCAACGACAAATCGAATATTGCAGAATTAATGTCATGTTTTAAACAAACTGATGTTAACAACCCAAAATTCCCTAAACTGTCAAACGAAGTAACACGTCTGAAAACAGAGCGAGGAGGACTAAAAGCTATGTGTACCATTATGGACGATCTTATGAATGACGCTGCAATTGCTGAATGCATCGAAGGTGCTCTCTCATTTGGGGTTTCCGATGATCAGATTATCGATCGATTAAAAAAGAAATACAATCTTTCTGAATCGGAAGCCAAAGAACAGCTTCAAAAGTTCAAGGTTAACGAAACGTCACAATCGTAAAAACTCAAAACACCGGGTAGTTGCCAAAACAAGGATAAGAATGAGGATAAGGATAAGCTAATTTGACTGACTTTCTTTTCCTCTTCCTTTTCCTTAGAAGTTGCTGTCTGGTGTTTTCTGTTGTCATAATTTCAGAATACAAAGAAAAGAGCCATCCTGTTCGATGCCTCTTTGTTTTGTTTACGCAATGTTCTAAGCAATCGGAATCGCAAACTGCTGCACGAGACTTTCGTACATAGGTTTTTCGCATCCTGGATTGTTATTTATGTTCTGTGCTACTGCTTCATCTGGGATGCCAGCATATTTTGCAGCCGCCCAAAGTAGTGGGATGTACCCAATTGAATCCGTTCTGCTCTGATTTGCTTTGATAAACGCTAATGCGGATTCTTTATTCAGCATCCGAACGGTATCAATCAAAGTTGTGATCAGATTGCTTACTTCATCTTTCGGAAGCTCAATTGGTTTTCCAGCGATCCCCTTGATGTTCACATCATAAATCTTAGACTCCATTGTGTTTCTCATCATGGTTACAAACGACTCTGAAACATTTTCGTACTTAAACCACACATTAAGTGTTCCTTTGTCTGTTTTCTCCACGATTGTCTTTAAATTTGGTAATTCCATAGTTGCCATTTCAAATATCCTCCTTGAATGTCTTTTATTTATGTTATCCTAAATATGTGCTAAACGGATTGAAAGCAAGAGAAAGAGGATAAGGAAAATTGACGGACTAACTAATTCTTATCCTCATCCTCATCCTTTTCCTTAAAAATCGCATGCTTTCAATTTATAACGGTCAGCTTCCGGGATCGAACCATTTCTCAGGTTCACTGCATGTTTATCTATGATCGTATCAAGCATATTTCGTACCGTTCTTGCGTTACCGAAGTCTGGTTGACTCTTTTTGTACATGATTTCATTAGAGAACGCATCCAGTAGTTTTTCAGAAACAAGAAGATTCTTTTCATGAGCCATTTCTTTGAAGATCTGTTTCAGTTCTCCAAGATTGTATTCTTCAAAATGTAAATGATATTTGATACGGGATTCAATACCAGGATTGCTTCTTACAAGTTTTTCCATTTCCTTTTCGTATCCGGCAAAAATGAATACAATTTCATCTCTGTGGTCTTCCATTGCTTTTACAATTGTTGCGATTACTTCCTGTCCGCCGCCGTTTGAAAGTAATGCATAAGCTTCATCAATAAATATTACGCCGCCCAGACTTTTCGTGATCAGCATGTTTGCTCTCTTACTGCTCTCACCAACAGATAATCCATTAAAGAAGTTACCATCGATCTCCACGCACTGATTCTTCCGGATATACCCATATTCGTATAACAAGCCAGTCATGATTCTTGCTACTGTTGTCTTCCCGGTTCCAGGTTTTCCATAAAACATCATGTGCATGGAACTTAATGTCTGAGTTCTGTTATTTTTACGCCGTTTATGTTTATCTTTATTATCTGATTCTGCTTTCTTTTCGTAATCCATTCTCGCTTCCATTTCGTGGATTCTGTCTTTTACATTCTGCAGCCCAATAAGTCGGTCTAATTCTTCGTGACAATTCTGGCTGCCATCATGACAGATCGTTTTAAAGGTTGTCGCACTTAGGATTCGCTCAGCATCCAGTGTCTTTTGTCTATCAATCGCTTCTCTCTCTTTGCGTGACAGCTGAGAAAACTGACCATGCGTTTTACTTAATCCGTTTTCGTCATATTCCACAAGGTCACGAAGTTTCTGTCTCCATTTTGCAAGAAAAGGAGTTACAATGATTCCTAGTGCGGCCAGGATTAAATAAACTGCAGACGGAATTGTGTTGATCATTGTTTTAAATACATTGATTGTCTGCGCATTTTCGAATCCGTTCACTTTTGGTTTTCCAACCGTTGTCATGAATAACCAGACACAAAAAATACTAAATACGATCACGCTGACTGACAATATAATCGATAGATAATATAAAGTATTATACTTATTCTTATTTCCCATTAAATTACCTCCAACAGTTTTTCATACTCTGCTTTCATATCCTGAAAAGCTTCTGTGCTGCCGCCTTTTGCATCCGGATGTAATGTTTTCGCAAGGTTTTTATACCTGGTAGTGAGTTCTTCTTTTGTTTTGCATCCTTTAAAGAAAACAGATTGATCGGATGCAGACTGCTGATTCATCTGTGTGTTTCTATATTCCCCATATTGTCTCTTATATTCATTCCAGGACCTGTTATATTTCGAATCACCATTACCGGCGCCAAAAAACATGTCTTTTACCTCAAGGTTTCTAAGTTCTGTCAAGATATCTTCGAAGACATATAAATCGGCGTCCATCGCCTGTAATACATAATTAAGCCCGATCACATCATTGATTGCGATGCAGTCTTTTGCTCTGGTGATATAATCTCTTATTTCTGCATGCTTTTTATTTGCCGATGCAGCATAGGTCTGTATGATTCTGGATGCATCAGCGTCATATTTTGCAATTGCTTCTGTTATCTTTGCATTCACTTCGGTTGTTATTGCTGCAGACAAATCATTATATCGTTTTATAAGCTGGTTACATCGACCAACCGGAGATTCATCCATTATGATCCGATTCGTTGTCCGTTTGTATTTCGGATTCGGTTTTATTAGAACCATAACAAGCACAGCAAACACAATCAGGATAATCGATAATGCGATTGGTAATACAGCTCCTTTATTTACAATTCCTTGTATAATTCCAAGAGTTGTTTGATTTGTAGGTAACATATATTCGTATTCCTTTCTTTGAATCCTTAATGTTTTTCATTACCAACAATAAGGCTCAAAAGCATCCAAATTCGTCATCTTTATCATTAAATATGGCAGGATCCGGTACAAAGAAAACAGAGTCCGTTTCCCACTACAGGTTACAAACTCTGTTTTCATTAACAATTGGATCCGAAATCCGCTTTAACGTCCATCAATGATGCTGAAATCTGGATTTTCTGATTCAAAATCACTCAGTATATCCATTGCATCATCTGTGTAGCGTCCAAAGTTTTTGATTCCTTCGTCAAACTGATCACCGATGTCGCCAGAAATATCGATACCGTCTGTCTGTGTACGATATGGTTCAATACGTTCAAGAGCTTCTGCCATCAACATATAATCACCATTCAACAACAGAACCTGTGGCATATTCTTAGTCTGTTTGCATTTATCAACAATAATCTGCAACTCATCGTTTCTATTGTTGACCTGCATCAAGCCAGAAATGGTAACAACCTGATTGTTTTGGATAACACCCTTGCAGCAGTTTTTGTCTGAATCGTAATTAGACGGGAATACAACACAAGGAATAGTTTCTCCGTATTTATCGATCAAATCGAATACACACATCTTTTCCATCTTTTTGGTTTCGATCTCTTTAAATTTCGAAACGATACCAGTGACTTTGTCTTCGTCTCGTTTTGCATTACCCGGGTCACGTTCTTCGTATACCTCTTTTACATGGTTAACGGTATAATCATCGCTGATTTCATAGTCATCCAAAGGTGATAACGAAGCCCAGGTTCCGAGATATTTGATCTCATACATAACCTTGTCAGCATTTGGTGTCGGATATGTTTCACTAAATACAACGTTACTTAATGCTGTCTGAGCACTTTCGTATTTTGTGGTCCAATCTTGTACCTTTTTCTGCTGAGATGCAGCTTCTTTTTCTGTCGTTACTGTCATGGAAGCAATTTCATCCAGTTTTGCTCTACAGCTTAATACTGCGCTGCGAGCTTCTGTGTATTCGTCTACATACTGGCATAACTCTTCACGACTATCAGAGAAACAATCCATAGCACCGGATAAACAGAGCGCGTCATATTCGTTTGATTTTAACTGGACCCGATTAAGGAAATCATTCAAAGTTGTAAACGGACCGTTCTGGGTTTTCTCATCAGCAATCACATCACCTGCACTCTTAAGTCCGGTGATACAGGAAAGTCCGAATCGGATCGTACCATTACCACGAACAGAATATGGAGCTGGAACATCATCTGTTGCCGGATCGCATACCATAAAATTCGAATCCGACTTATTAAGATCAGGAGGTAAGATATCGATCTTTAAAGTCTTACAATCTGAAAGCAATTGTGGTAATTTATCACGGAATTCAGTAATCGCACTGCAAAGGTATTCTTCCGGATAGTAATACTTCAGATATGCAGTCATATAAGACACAACAGAATATGCTGCCGCATGTGATTTATTGAATCCATATTTTGCGAATGGAGTTAACTGTTCCCAAATCTTTGCAGCAACTTCTTCTGTGTACCCACGTTCGATGGCTCCTTTTATAAAGTCAGGGAACATTTTTTCAAGGTCTTTTGTCTGCTTCTTACTCATGGCACGACGCACGTTATCGGCTTTACCAAGACTGAATCCACCGATTTCCCTTGTGATCGCCATGACTTGTTCCTGGTAAACTGGGTATCCGTAAGTTTCATTCAAGATACTGTCTAAAGCTGGAGCCATCTGTACGAATGATGATGGCGTTCCGTTGAATTTTGCATCGATGATATCCGGAATGAAATCCATTGGACCTGGTCTATAAACCGCGACTGCTAAGATCAAGTCTTCGAATGTAGTCGGTTTTAAACTTCTAAGCATTCCTTTCATACCATCTGACTCATACTGGAATACAAAGTTTGTGAAACCATCTGCATACATTTTGATAACGGCTGGGTCATCGAATTTCAATGAATACATATCAAGATGAACGCCATATTTCTTTTTAACACGCATGCAGCAGTCTCTGATTACGTTGATGTTTCGAAGACCAAGGAAGTCAAATTTAATGAAACCGAGATCAGATTCAGCAGCCAGCATATCTGCCTGGATTGCTGGTTTCTGTGTTGGGTCATCTTTGTCTGTTGGTGCAATCAGAGGGATAAAATCAGCAATCTTATGATCCATGATTGCAATAATTCCGGCTGCGTGCTGGCTGTTTCCTGTCATTAAGCCTTCCATACGTTCTGCCATATGGAAAATATTTAAAGCATCCGGATCATTCGCAAACTCACTCTGGATAACGGAATCGATTTCCGATAATGAGTTTGCTGGTCTTGCATACGCTTTTAACTGAGTTCCAATCGAATCGTATGCTTTTGTGTTAAAACCTTGTTTAAAGGCGTATAATTTTGTCGCGTTAATAACTGCCTGTAAAGGACCCATCGTTGTTTTCGTCATAATTCCGGCAACACGATCGGCGCCATACAGTTTTGTCACGTGATCGATTGCGAATTCACGCGCAATTTTCCCAAGGTCAGTGTCAATATCAGGCATGGATGCTCTTTCTGGATTCAAGAATCGTTCAAAGAGCAGGTTGTACTTGATTGGATCCAGTTCTGTGATACCGCTCATGTAGCACACGATGGATCCTGCACCAGAACCTCGTCCTGGTCCGATATTCATATATTCGTCCAGGTTCTTGCAGGCACAGATAACGTCGGCAATAAACAGGAAATACGAAGAGAATCCCATTTCTGAGATAACACTCATTTCGTAATCGAATCGTTTTTGTAGATCGTCATTCCATTCATCTCCATATCGTCCCTGAATGCCGCCACGCTTAAACTCGATGTCTAACGTTGCGGTTCCGTCCAATGTGGTTACGCCTTTTGTGGAACCGGTAAGTGCTAACTCTCGCAAATGTTTGTCAGCATCTACGAACTCTGGATAATGCTGGTTCTTTAAAACGTCAGCATTGATTGCATCTACACGTTCCTGTTCTTTTGCAACTAATTCATTGTATTCCTCGTCTGTCATTCCGTCTGTTCGTTCGATCTTCTGTGGTTTCACTTTTTTTGTACGCGGAAGTTCGAGGTTACATTTCTCGCAAACAACATCAATGTTAGCCATTGCTCTGTTCACAACTTCTTCCGGAAAGACCTGAAGCAATGATGCAGCCAGTTCGTCTCCTGTTTTGTAATACAGTTCAGTGTCGCCTTTCTGCATCGGCTGGTATTCTCCTTTTCCGAGACGGTTCATATTGCGTACCCACTCGAGCAACTGAGCATCTTCTTTTCGAGCCATGTGATTATCGTTGGTTGCCAGAAGTTCGACGCCTAATTCATCACATACTTTGACGATCTGATTGAAATACACAGCTTCTTCCGGAATACCATGATTCTGGATCTCACCATAGAAATCTTCTTTCCCGAAAATATCAATGTAACGTTTTGCTACCTGTTTTGCGTTATCTAAAAGTTCGTCTTCGGATTTCATATGCATACGAAGAATGTTGATACGTTCCAGATTTTCATCAATCTTCGCCAGCTTATCCTTGTGTTTCTGATAGATCTCGTTGTATGGTTTTCTGGCTGCCTGTAACTGTTTCTTCTGTTCTTTCAGGTCCGCAGTGTCTTTCTTTGCCTGTTCGCTTTCGAATACTTCGATATCCAAAGACTGCTGCAATGCTTCTTTCTTCTTTTCATCCGTTTCCTTTTTGATCATCCGCTTTGTGGCGACGAAGCTTTTAGTTGCTTTTGGTTTTAATTCCTCAATTTTTCCTGCAACCTCTGCAATCTGTTCGTCAAAATCATGAACACGAGCGATCGCATCATTCAGTTCATCCGGAAGCTTGTTTCTGCTGTTTTCAACACGTCTCTCAATCTTCCCGATCTCTTTTGTGATCTTGTCATTGTAAGATAATGGGATTGCTAAAACGCCACCGATACATGCAGTTGAGCAAACGACATGTCCGTATCCATCTGTTCCGGGTCCGAAATATCTTGCAAGCATCTCTTCGGTTCCTACTGGGTAACCTTTTTCGTCGACGTTTTTATTGCATTCCGAAATGTAGCGGCTCATAGCCTGGAATCCCTGATAGTCCTTACAAAGTAGAATCAAATGCTGTCTGATAAATTTGTCTTTCAGTGAGTCGAACCCGATATTTCCGGATACACTCTCTGTGTTTGCTGATTCTGATCCGGAGTCTGCTACAATCTCAGAAAAGAATCCTTTTGGTGTCTTTACATATGTTTCAACACCAAGAATCGGTTTGATATGCTGTCCGTCCGGCAGATGTTTGTGTGCGGCTTCTTTTCCGATACAATACAGATAAAAGTCAATCAGGTTCGCACAGTTTCCATGATCCGTTAACGCAATTGCTGTAGCGCCCTTTTCGATCGCCACATTTACGTAATCGAATATGGTCTGCACGCCATCGTAACCGCTCGGATAGTAATCCGAATGCGCATGCAGCGCGTTGTTCGAGTATGTCATAATACATTTTGGGCGGTAAACCCGTGGGTTTCCCCGTGAGAGGAACCGCCTTTAACCTACCTTTCTTTGTTCTATAAGATAATTTTTACGCATGCTTAATAACTTCAAATTTTTGTATCCCACAGATGCGTTAATGTGTGTTCCATTTAAAAGTCTTAAATCCATACGCCCTGTTGAACGTCTTCCAAAAATAAAACATTTTTGTCCTCTCCAAAGAACTTGATCATATAACCTAAAACCTTTCACTTCATATGCTGCCTGGTTTCGTTTTCGGATTCCGCCTTTTAGGATGGTATTCTTATGTATCTGTCTGTTGTGGCAGCGGACTTTCTTCTGAAAATAATAGTGATCCATAGGTTTTGCTGCCGGATTACCACTGATACACCTTGCATCTACATAATGTTCTTTTGCGAGACCATGCTCAATGCGGGTGTTCTTTGTGATATATCCATAGGTATTGACCACTTCGACGCCTAACGGGTTATACAATTCTTTTAACCTATCATAGAACGCCCAACGCATGATACCCATAAAAGCTGCATCACGAAATCTCATACCACGATGTATCTCCTTTGGCAGTGTGATAATGCCTTTGTGATATGCTTTGTGACAGGTCTCACACAACGTAATGAGATTGTTCGGTGCATTCCCGCCAGTCTTTCGACTTTCAATGTGATGCACATTTAAGATATTGTCTTTTGACTTCCCTTTACAGCACTGACAGGTATGTTCATCCCGGAATAATACATATTCTCTTATATTCCAGAAATCAAGCTGTTCTCCGTGCTGGTATCCCTCGCCTTCGATCTCCGAGTTTTTGATCTTCTGGATGTCAAAACTGGCTGTCTCGACAATGATCTTTGTCACCGGAAGAATCTTCATGACGTTTGCCACTACTATGACATGAGTTTCGATCTTTTGTCTGATACTCGGAGCGAGCCACCCGTCAGGTCTTTTCCGGTTATCAAAACGAGGCTTTCTGTATCTGGTTTTTCGATTTCTGCGACTGCGTCTTAAGGATTGTCTTCCGGAAAGCAGTTCCACGATGTCATTTCTTAAAACAACTTCCGCTTCGTATAACACTTTCGTCTCAGTCGTTGCAGAAACACCGATTGTTTTACTTCCTGCGTCGATGCCTAAATTTACTTCCTGTGTATGAGTCGTGTTCTCATACTGTAACTGTATGGTAAACGGACATTTCTTTACTACTTTTGCCTTTCCATGCTTTAGGAGAACACGCACTTTAGCATGGTTTTCCGTAGGCATTAAAGGCTGTCCATTCTGACTTAATACATAAACCATCACGTATTTCTCCTTTCTTAAAACCTTAAAACCTTAAAAGTTTAATTACTCACTCCGAAGAGTGGTTTGTGTACCATCGCCAATGTTAATGAGAGGTTTTTGTCTACATCACTGTTCCTATACCTTGGAACTGTTTAAACATAGACCGTAGAGTTTGGAACTTGGTACTACATTCCAAAGTACCTATGCTATATTCTCTCTTAACGTAGTTCAGCTAAAAAGCTTCACTCAGGCTACTCACCAAGAGTTACAATATTTCTATTGCAACCCCACGGGCAAGCCCGTGGGTATTAGTGAGAATAACACCTTTTTAGCATGCCGATTGAATGATTATGTTTCATCCGGTTGCAAAAACGTAATATAATCGGTTTTACTTTCTTTACCAGTGTTTTTGTTACGTCATGAACTACTCGGTTGTTGAATAACCGAGCATCTTTTTTTTTTGATACTCATGTTATTCTTTCTCGATCTTTTGGAAATAAATACCAGTACAGATAACGGATTCCGTTATACATAACCAGCAGATAGCTCCTTCAGACAGTCTGGGTATTGTCATGCAATACCAGGACAGTGGTAGTTCCTATGTTCCGTATAAAATATCTGAAATAAAGATGCTTATGCGGATGCTGCTTTTCGGTATGTCTGGTTTCTTCCTGCATACACGATCTTCATTGCCTTCTGTAATTCCTTATGTTTGTACTGATACTTCTAACACAGATCAAGAATCTCCTAGTCTGCAGCTCTTGTCTTGATATTTAAGACTCCTACGTGGTTATCCACAACAGGTACATAAAAACGTTTTATGATTTTTGTTCTTTGGATCAAGATTCTGACAGACTGGACATACCTAGCCGCTTTTTGTCAATGTCGTCTGGAATTCACTGTCTTTTCTTTCCCTTGCTTTTGACATTCCGTTTCCTCCTTTTCTGGTTTTTGTTTTCCGTTATTTCAAGCCCAGATGTTTGACAATTTGCTTGTCTATCATTAATAAGGCTCACAATATAGAAAACTCGTCATATTTTTTTTATCTTAAGCAGAATGGCGCTTTCATCTCGATAATTGAATTACCGATGATTCTCGCTTTACGTCCTAAATATGTGCCGAACGCTTGCAGACAAATTAAGATTCCACACTGGTTTTCTTAGGTCTAGTACTATATCTAAGCAGTCTGCAGACGAAAGAAGGCTCACTTTTCTGTTTCCTCGTCAGGCATAAACAAATATTTTTTCACACATAAAGAAAGAGCCACCATTTTCAGTGACTCTTCTTTTCGTTTACAACATTTAGGGAAACAACTCGCCGCAGACTAATGTCTGGAATGCGTTTATGAAGTTTTCCCTGTCTTCTCCGGTCATGTCGATCGGTTTTACACCTTCGAGACCAGCAATTACGGTCGCTTCTTTGATAGACATATCGTAGATCTCTTTCATCTTCGACATTGCAATTGGTCTCACCATAGCTCGGTTTCCGGCAAGAATACAATCATCGATTCCTTTTCCTGCTTCCATACGCCATACCATCTGATACATATCAATACCAGGTTTTTCTTCATCCAGATATTGGGCTAGACTCATAAGGGCTTTGAATACGGAAGGATTTTCAACCATATCAGCATCATAAAAGATGTATAATTCATTGATTGGTCTTCCAATTCTGCTCTCGATTGCGTTCAACGTCAAATCAATCCCGTTGAAATTATTGACACCCTGAACACTAATACCGATACACCCCTGTTGTCGCAAGATCTCTGCTTTAAAACGACCTTCTGCAAGGCACACCATGGTATCTTTTGTAATGTTGTCTGGATAAACGACATCAATTGGGGTCCCGCAAGAGCAGCCGCCTCGATTGTATCCTTTCGATCCGTCTCCATAGTCATAGCTCATGAACTTATATCGAAGCCCATTGACATCGAGATTTTTCATCCGGATCTGTACTCCCGGGATCTTTCCATTCGCATCCCGGATTAAGATACCGATTCCGTCGAACAACATAATGCTTGGTTTCCAGGAATTTGTCAGCTTATTCTTGTGTTCGAAAAAGCCCGGTATCGAAGCCATTTCGGATGCATATTCTGGGAACCGTTTTGTAAACGCCGCACAAAAATCCGTAACCTTATTTGGATTTGACTTTGTGTCGATGGAAAAATAATCGGCGTTAATACGTTCCGGTTCTAAAGCTCGCTTCTTCTCAAGCACTTCCCGATCTTCGTCTGTGAGTCCGAAATAATCACGCATGAATTCATATGTATCAGTCCGTACTTTCAAAACTTCATCCTGGTAAACAGGCTTTGGTTTTACATACTTTTGAAAATCATACTTTGCTTCCGTCTTCACATATTCCACGTCTGACAACTTTTCGAATTCTTCCTTTGTGATCAGACCAAAATCACAGGCAATCTGAAGTGCTGCTGTTTTCTCATCACAGTTGAATAAAGTCTGATAGGATGCCACATTGTTTCCGCCTTTTTGACAAGCAAAACAAAAACATAAGTTCTTTCCTACATTAACAGAAAACGAACCGAGTTTCTTTGCAACATGGAATGGACACATTGCATGCGCTCTGTTTCCGGTTGTTTTCACGAATTTAACACCATAATGAGACAACACTTTTGTCATCTCAAGCTGGTTTACATCATGAATGATAGCTTCGATCCATCTGTCCGTATACGAAGTCTTGCTATCCTCAACCCAATCTGTAACAACTCTCATTTTCTCATCTCCATTTCTTTATATTTCTTTGTTACACATTAAATATGTGCGGACTGCAGACACGAAAAGAAAGAAACAGAACAAAACGGAGTGTGAAGATCCCGGGCTCAGGTATTTTGGAAACGAAATGTAGAAATGAATGATATGAGCCCAAAAGCAACCGACTCCGAAAAGATACATACAAAAAGAGTGGTAACCATAATAGCTACCACTCTATTTGTTTTATTCATCGTTGTCCGTACTGATATTTTCATACGAAGGAGTGTTCAGTGTATAACCACCATCTTTATCCCACTCTTCTTTATCAACGTCAGGATCAGGACAGCTTTTGCCAGAACTACAATATGTCTTTCCAGCACCTGGAATTGGAACATCTTTTTGAAGTATAGGATCAAATCTTGTCTGTTCGTGACCTGGGCATGTGTACGTTGTGTAGTCTTCTGGATTATCTTCATAATAATCCCATGCGGCATCTGCATTATCTTTACCATCATTCCAAGCGTTGACTGCGGCTTTTAATAAGTAATCCGTTCTTACGGTTGCCGATTTTGTATCTCCCAGCTGTTTATCCAAATCTTCGATATACGCTGCGAGATCATTAAGCTTTTTGCAGTAAGCATCGTAATCTGTCTTTTGTGGTTTTGTTTCTGGAATAGATCCGTCTTTCACTGCTTTTGTTGCGTCAATGAGGTCATCGATTGCTTGTTTACGGTCCATGGCGCTCTGGTCGATAGTCTCTAATACAGGAGCTCCATTATAGATACTTGTCATTTTGTCTGCCGTTTTACCGCTTACAAGTGAATATCTAAGGTAATTATCTCTCTGATCTGCAAAACTCTTCGCGAACGTATCATTCACTTCGTCATTCATTTTATAACCGTGCAGGCTCGCATACTGTTGCCATCCTTGGAATGCAGCCTTGTAACTGCTGTATTTCTTGTAATTCTTGATAGCAGATGACGCTTCACCTTCATCGGTATACGTATATTTGTTTACGCCTGGTCCGTCAGCATCATATAATTCGAACAGGTTGAAATATATAAGCGATTCTTCCGTAGACCGGTAATGACTCACAGCTGCCATATGACAATAAGCTGTTGATGGCAGGATTCCATACTGATCGTAATATTTGATTGCGATCGTTGTGATCTCATCCATTAATGTCGAGATATGGGCATCTGTTTGTTCGTAGATATCAGCTTCGCAAATATCTTCATGATAAAAACTATAATCAATATCTGTCTTATCATCTGGCATATACGGACTGATTGCAAAGTCGCCTCGTTCTTTCTTCGAATCGAGCTCTTTCCACTCTTTGATCTCTTCCTCGTCATCGTGTTCCATCAATTCTTTCTCTTCAGACTCGGTCATTCCGTAAGCAGTCAAATGAACTTTTCCTTCTGTCCACTGCGCACCATGCTGTAAAACGATCAGTTCCCCGATCTTATTATCCGTCCAGCCACAGAAAGATGGAGTTGCTCCGTATACTGGGGCTACGGTAAATCCAATATATCGAATGATCTTTTTATTCAGACACCGTCTCTGTTCCATCTCGGAAACATTCATAGTTCTTACTGCTCCGGTATTCTGTCCAACTCGACCATAATACGTGAAGTTTCCGTCACCTATATACATCATTGGGATTGAATGATCCAAAGCTTCATAGAAACCGTTTGATCCGAATGTCCAGGTATTGTAGTCTGTGTCTTCGAATTCGTCTTTCCAACTTCCTTCGTCCCACACATAGAACATGATATCTCCAACCTGTAAGTTACCAAGATCATCCATACCTTCATTAAACGCATATGGACTTTGTAATAACGGTAAGTCGTTGATGGATTCTGTACTGTCAACCGATGTTGAGATGCCTGAATTCGTTCTCTTGATACTATCGTCGACGACTGGTGAGTACGGCGCATCAACAGTTGTGTATGTGTTATTTACCATGTCATCAAACGAATAATCCGCGCATACACCATGCTGAGCACAAATGTATCGGATATAATCTAATGATGACGCCGATGTGTATTTCTTGCCTTTGGCTACAAAATGGATATCGCTTCCCTCTCCAGTTTGATGCCATTCGTCACCACCAATTCCTGTCCCTGTATACGTATTTGGTGAAAACTCTCCGGCGGCAACGGTAGCTTGGATTGCTGTGTCATAGCCATCTTCATTTCCTGTTTCTGGATTGATTGTAATATCATCCATATTGGATGCCAATAACAATGCATTCTCACCAAAGCTTCGGCTCCAGTTACGGAAGATGAATTTCTGACTTGCGTCTGTTACGGTGTCGATTGCTTCCTCATCTGAACCCTCTACATATCCGGCTGTAATTGGTCTATAAATGATATCATAAGCAGCGACGGGATCATTTCGCGGATAAATTGACTGGATACCAGCTGTGGATCCATTACTGAATACCAGATGCTGTCCGCCAGAGTTTCCGTAAAAGATCTCTGTATGTCCTCCACTATAAGAAGAACCATTACTGTCGGTCCCTGTGAATCGACGTACAAGAATGTCTCCCTGCTGCAGGTTATTCCATCCTGGGAACCTCATATAAACAAATCCCGGGAAATGCTGGTCACTTATCAATGCTCCCGTTCCAAAGGTGCCGGTTGTGGATCCATATACCTGTAAACAAGCGGAAACATAACCGGAACAATCTGTACGTACATGATATTTCTGTCCGTTTACCTCGATCCAGATCCATCCTGACTGGTTATACTGTGACTGTGTCTGCGCGATCAGTGTCTTAACCGTCAAGCATACATTCATCCAGTTCGTAACATCTCCGTTTCCGGTTGGTATGATGGTCGCTGCCTCGTCTCCGTACACATCGGACGGGATTTTGCCTTCAAAAATACTGTATGCTAACGTTTCGTTTCTCTGGATATCAACATTGATATGGCATGCCTGCCCTTGTGTTCCATCATCATACTCAAAATAATATGGGTGCTCTGAGATGATATGTGTCTGTTCATACAATTGGGCTGCCATGTCCTCAAGTTTTCGATTACTTATCAGTGAATAATCGTATTCTAACATTACCTGCATTGCACAGAACAGCTCCTTGTAGTTCTCGTTCGAACCATTTGGATACTGAATATCGGCAGCCGCATACTTGGATGCCCTTCTGTTAAGTTCAGCTATCAAGTCGTTATGTTCGTCTTCCAATGCGTGCATGATGGCGGTTCCGTCTTGCATACTGATCGTATATGCCTGGTTCTCTTTCTGGGCAGCGGCATTTCCGTCCCAGAAGCAGCATAATATCATAATGATAAACACAACAAGGATAAAGCCGCCGACTACTGCAAGGATCGGTCCTAACACTGCGGAAATTGCCTGGATCATCTGATTGAGGGCTGCAAAGATCTTCGAAAAGATCGTCTTCTGCCATGCATTCCTGATCGCATTTCGGATGTTTTTCATCAACAGCTTTACAGGATCGAACAGCTTATTCTTTACTGTTTTCACTGGTTTCGGCGCAATTTTCTCGAAACCTTTGTTGAACCACTCTTTGTAGAGTGTCTTTAATTCGGATTTCGCTCCTTTTCCAACTCCACGGTTGCGGTTTATAATCTCCCGGCGCTGCTCAAACAGTTTGCTCACATGAGTTTTGCTATCAATCATGCCACCAAGCTTTGAATTTTTAAATCCTTCGATCATAAAACGGCTCATGTGGCTGGTCACAAAATTCTGTAAATCCCTTGTGATCGTTCCAAATGTCTTATGCTTGATTTTAAGACCAATTTGTCCTCCTGGAGTTCCACCAACTTCAAGCGTCTTCATAGCAAGCTGAGCCGAAAGTTTAAACCCATTTCCTGCCTTCATCTGATTTCTAAACGTGATCGCCCTTGAAACCACAACACCAGCATTCCATAAGGTGTCCACAGTTGCATGAACTACAATCCTGCTTCCGGTCATTGCTACCTGTTTGCAAGTTTCTGCCAGATGGATTCCACGCATTGTCTCACTGTTCTCCAATGGGGCGGAACCAAGACGAAGCATCTGTCTGCTCAGGCGCCGAGGAGTTGCGTCAAGACGTTTTGCGAACTTATTCTGACGAGCGCCGAGAAAGGACAGGATGCCGTTGTCTTTCATGTTCTTGCGGCTCTTGTTTAATTCTTTAATTGCATCATTTCTATTAAATTGAGTTTCCCTTTTATATCTAGTTTAAGTTTTCGTCGTAATACGAAATTTTGATGTGTGGCAGTCCGAAATGCTTCGTAATTCACGTGCTTCATTTCCCCAACACCACGCTGATGTTTTACTGTTACAATTCCACTACCATCACTCTGAAATTGAATTGTGGCGATTGTGTTTTTTGCTGATGGGACACGTCTTCCATCCTGATACTTCATTCTTTGAATTGTTTCGGAACTTACAGTATACTGCTCATCCATATTAGCATTGATTTCTTTTCTTACGGTTCCGAAAGCATCAGGTTGGTCTCCATAACTACGAGCTGCCATTCCCATCTCGTTAAAATTAGCTGTTCTGTTATTGCCGAGATTATGTTTTTCTACATACTTGTCCGCCGTGTTCTGATAAAACTGAATCTGGTGTCTCAAATGCGAAGTCATTGCCGCAGCCACAAGAGGTGTCGCTACACGTTCCGTATTTCGAAGTACTTTTTTTGTATCCCGGTCTGTCGCTGTATTACTACCCTGACGCTGTACCTGCTTTTTCGTATTCTCAGCAGTGCTATCCAAACGTTTCCCTAATGTTTCGGTTATCGCTTGAGACCGACTGATGTTATTTGAAATTAGTTTTCCCTTTGAACTACTAATAACCATATTTTGCATATCCTTTCTTCGGAATCTGGCTTCCGAAATGTATTTTGTTTGAAATCATTCGTTATCCTAAATATGTTCCTACTCATTGCAAACTAAAAAGCAGAAATATGGATTATTGTGACGAGTTTCTAAGTTTGTGAGCCTTATTAAGAATAGAAATAATAAACCATCACAAAGATGTTTGATTTATTTAGAATAGAAGTTTATAATAACTGAAATACAACAAGGAGGGGCGTTATGCATAATTATGATAAAACTTTCGAGCATTTACGTGATGAAGGTGTAAGAGTTGACGTAAGAAGGGCAAATCCATACGTTTATACATCATCATATGAACGAAACGAAGCAAAGAAAGATGCAGAAGATATACTTAAAGGATCTCAAGAATTACTTGAATTTTATCGTAAGTATAGGTCTGTTTATGCGTTAATAGAACACGAAACAAACTTTCAGGCAACTTGGAAAACGAAATTACATGATCTCCGATTTCATCATCGGATTTTAAATCGTTGTCCGATTGGTGGTCTGGAATTGGTACTCGCTAATTCGGCTGCGACCTATTCAAACGTTCAATGGGTCGTTGCCAGCCATCAGCCAGAAGTCAACGGAATGAACGGTCCTAGAGATCTTGAACACTGGGAAGATCACGCATTCCATTTTAACGAACAGTATCATCCGCAGTGTTTCGATTCGTTCTGGAGAAAAGATATTCCGGAAGGTCATTTTATTGATGAGTATGGTATCGTTGACATTGCAAAGGAAAAGATTGCAAGCGGAATTGAACATGAACTTTATGACCGGAAATATTATCATTATCTCAATTTCTGGGAAATGTGGGGATTCCGCTTTGATGAATTCGGACTTTGTGTTGAAGGTGAAAAAGCTCGAAATTTTCGTTCTTACCATGTTAAGAAAGCCGAGAGTTTCATCGAGAAATGTCTCAAAGAGGGAAAACGTCAGCCGTTCCCGTATTATGATAAGTCCAAAGATGAGTACTGGAAATATCGGACACCAAACAGCTGGGAACTTGTACTTGCAGACCGGTTGGCAGACGCGAAGCGTGAACGTGAAGAATACTATTTGAAACATATGCGTTGAAACAAAATTAAGAGGAGCTAATGAGGCTCCTCTTTTTGTGTATGCGGGAATTTAGATTTCGGATGTGGAAGGGACACAAAGTTTTGTTCCGAGAGTTGTAGAATATGGACTGGATACTGATTGGAACCGGGTGTAGGTATTCGGTAACATTTGATATGATATGATTTTCGAATACGGGTGATGGGTTCCAAAGGCTGCAGAATATACTTAGGTTACTACCTTGGAACCGTTCATTGGTATCACGGGAGTTTATCTCACGTGACCTGTACTCCAAAGGAGTGGGATTCTATAACAACACTAGTGCAAGTTTTGATACGATTTTCGAATACAGGCTATGGGTTCCTATATCTGCAGAATACACTTCGATTACCACTCCGGAACCGTTCATTGGTATTCTACAACAACACTAGTGCAAGTTTTGATACGATTTTTGGAATACAGGCAATGGGTTCTGAAGACTATATAACATACTTCGATTACCACCTGGAACCGCTCATTGGTATTCAATAACAACACTAATGCAAATTTTGATACGATTTCTCGAATACGAAACATAGGTTCCAAAAACTGCATAACACACTTCGGATACTACCATGGAACCATGTATTGGTATTCAATAACAACTAGTGCAAGTTTTGATACGAAACTAAGAATATAGTTGTATAGGTTCCGAAGTTTGCACAATAGACTTCGATTACTACCCCGGAATCGTTCATTGGTACTATAAATTGAAATCCTTGATGTTTTGAAATACCAGATTAGTGTCTGATATTTTCATCCACCCAACAACGGGTTCCAATTTTCCATTTACATTTTGGATATAAGCAGAACCTTCATCCATATTCACATAAAATAAGGAGTGGAAGCTGCCACCTTATGGTGTGCAGAGGAAACTCCGTTCGTATACAAAATAATTAGAAATATTTTGTAATATCCTGGCGAGGTTTCCCAAAAGTGAGCCTTATTATGTATAGAATTAAGAAACCAAAATGGAGGAAAACGATCATGCCGACTTACACGCTGGAATTAAAACTGAATACAAAGAAATATTCCGACCAGCGTTATCTGGAAAACTATTTCCGAGAAGTAGCAAAGATCGGGAATACAGTCCGTCGTTTTGCAATCAGACAGATCACATTACTGAAACGTGATAAAACATATATCGATCTCTTACAGCAGTATGTGGCGCTTGAAAAAGGTCCAGAGAAAGAAGCCCTGTCAAAACAGTTATCCATGATTGTAAAGTCTTACAGGCTCACACAATACGACCTCCAAAAATCCGCCACAAAATTAAGAAACCATCTGAAATACGTACACTCCGATGTCTATCAGAAGATCAGTGACTCAGTATGGAAAGGTGTAGAAAAAGTATTGTATTCTACCGGTAAACAGATCCATTACAAGAAATGGGATGAATTCTTAAGTTTCGAAGGCAAGAAGAATACAACAGGTATCATTTACAAAGACGGAAAGGTATACATCAATGCATCTCCGAAGAGACAGAACCGTGGTCTGGTCCTCAAGGTTTCCTTACCGAAAAACCAAAACACGGATCATTGGTGTTACGAGACTTCTGCTTTAAACGATAGGACAAAATACTGCCGGATTGTAAGAAAGAAATTCAGTACCGGATGGAGATACTACGTACAGTTGGTACAGGAAGGGATACCGCCGTTAAGACATGCAGTGGGTGCCGGGAGGATTGGTATTGACATCGGGACTTCCACTGTTGCTGCAGTGAGTGATACGAAATGTCATCTTACAGAACTCGGAGAAGGGATTGAAGTACAGGATAAAAAGATCCGGAAGATGCAGCGGAAACTGGAACGCTCCAGACGGGCATCCAATCAGGATAATTACAATGCGGACGGTACCATAAAGAAGGGAAGGAAAACCTGGAACTACAGCAACCGGTACAAAAAGATCCGTAATGAGCTCAGTGCGATGCAGAGAAAACGTTCCGACACATTGAGACAATGGCAGGAAGCCTATGCGGACCTGTTATTGGAAGAAGGCAATGAGGTTTATGTTGAGGATATGAACTTCAAAGGATTACAGAAACGGTCTAAAAAGACGGAAAAGAATAAGAAAGGGAAATACAAACGGAAGAAACGGTTCGGGAAGTCTATTGGCACCAGAGCTCCATCCCAGTTCCTTGCCATACTGGAAAGAAAACTTAGACACACAGGCGGAACCTACCATGAAGTCAATACCTGGACGTTCAAGGCAAGCCAGTATGACCATACCAGAAATACATACCGGAGGAAGAAACTTTCCAGACGTCACAACACCATAAACGGAGAATGGGTACAGCGTGATCTCTACAGTGCTTTTCTCCTCATGAATTCCGATGATACTTTGGAACACACAGACCGTGATAAATGCCTTCAGAATTATCCTCAGTTTAAAACAATGCATAACAGATGCATTACCGAGATCTTACAGTCCGGAAAACATATCCCTTCCAGTTTTGGACTTAAAAGAGCTGCATAACACAACACTTGGAACAATAACTTTTCATATACACAATACATAGAATAAAGATTACATTTTCTATTATATATATACTTATTTTACATATACATTTTAAACGGTTCCAACTGAGACCGTAAGACTGCAGGACAAAAAGTCCTGTGAAACCTACCCTGTAGGGATGTCTTGAACGTTTCTGCAACGGAGAGACTATAACAGAAAGCTTTGAATACCATAAAAAAAAGACACCGGGAAACTTCAGAGAAGATCCCGATGTCTGGTGCTTCAAACCTTAAGTGACGTCCTCCTGTACTGAAACCTGCCGCCTAATGGCGTGCAGATCAGTTAGATAAACGGAATCAATAAGTGAATTTCTTAACAAAACTAACAAAGCTTTATATCCAATGATTTTTTGAGATGCTGCTGGCGAAAACGTATGATCCAAACACAGAGCTTCTGATACAATTCTTATTTGATTTGGAATACACATTTCGTCATAATATATAATTTCTTTCATAATGATTTACTCTCCTCTCTGGTTATGTGTGTTGAAACCGACGTTTTTGGAAGCAACTCATATAGTCTTGAGTTTTTTTGTTTCCATCATTCCGCTTCCGTTAGTCCGGCAAACAAAAATACATAAAATCAATCGTACGGATTCGAATAGATCACGATTGCTTCAATAATAACACCAAAGAATGTTAATAACATAGGGATGAGAGAGCACATGAGAATAATTTCAAAGCCTTTTGATCCGACAACACCAAACATAAGCAAACCTGTTGACAAAAAGAACATAAATCCCAAAAACGCCAAACTGAATACAATATTCACTGCTACTACTTCGTCTATCGCATCCCAATCTGCCATCGTCTTATTTCGCTTCTTAAGAACTTTAATAAACTTTTTCACAGCCTTTTTGTTAATCTTTTTGATGTTTTCGATCATAAATTGATGTAATGACATAGTATTTACACTCCTTCCTGAGACTTTAACTGATGAATCGGTTTTAAATTATCGTTTTCGTCGAATACCAAACAACAAATTTCGTAAGATTTTGAATCCGTTAACTTAATTTCGATGAAAAAGTCTTCCTCTGTTCGAATATTAACAAAATAAGTACGCCAGCTCACTTTCTTAGTATCGATTCCGTTCAAAGTATTATCATCGATTCCTAAACATTGAATACAATCGAATCCAGATGTTCTTAATGCTTTGAATATACTGCTTTTGATGGATTCATCATCCACTGTTGCAACCTCGGATAAATATTTGTTGACAGCATTTAATATGATTTGTTTATACATTGTTTTATAATCTCCTCTCTGGTTATGTACGTTTTGAAACCGACGTTTTTGGAAGCACTCATTAGTTTTGGCTTTTATCTCCGCTATTCCGCTTCCGTTAACCTGGTTTCTCTTTTTGCGTCTGAACTAAATATGTTCCAAAATGCTGCAGACAAAAACGGATAATCATAAACATATTTCTTTCTTTGTCATATCGGTATCCATATTTAAGGTGAATACAAAACAGAAGGAGAAAACGAATTATGAATACGAATTTAGACACCAGCAAGATAGCAACACTTACCGGAAAAGCAATCCAGGATGACGAAACATTCAAATCAGAAGGCGGTTTTGTTCCAGAGCGAGACCAGTTCTATTTTGAGATGAAACAAGGAGATAATGTTTTTCTTGTTGGATTCAAAGACTTATTAATCAGTCTGAAACTTATGGAACAAATGCAGGAAATTCCAAAAATCAGTGATAAATGGTGGTCACAGATTGCTACTCTTTACGGATGGGATCTTCAAATGTTAAAATTAGAGGATAAACAATAAGGAGGTCTTCTATGAGAGAAATTAAGTTTACGACAAACTATGAACCCGTTTTAAAGTTCTCCGACAAAGATTTCAAGATCAAATACGAAGAACATGTTGGAAATGATCAGAGGTATCTGCATAAAATCGACGGAGATGAAAAACATTTAGCTGTGTGTCCGAGGTGTAATAATCCAGTTGTGATACTTGGTATTTATAAACATATCGATGTGTCACCGCACGCAAGACACAAGCCGGATATTAACATCCCAGGTGTAGCGCAGTATAACGAATACAAGTTAAAACGATGTCCTTATTATGTAAGACACGCAGATTATGTAAAAGAATACGTCCCTGAAACTGAGGAGCCGCAGAGACATGAATTATACCGGATTGCAAAAGATCATTTTGATAAAGCGATTTATTTACTGCAAAAGCAAACCGGTCTTCATATATCATATGGTATGGCAGAAGTGCTTGCCGAAAATTATGCAGACATGCGAGCATACAACTACATTGACGCTACCGTATACAATATTCCATGGTATTTACTCTATAGTTATCGTGGATTTAATTTACACTATATGATTGTAAGAAAAGGAACTGCTCTCTTTCGGACTCTTAAATCTTTAAAATTCGAAATGGTAGACAGTAATATCAAGGATCATGTTTGCATCATCGATCACGAAGGTTATGTACTACGGGCTACAGATTATCGATATTCGGTTGACGACAATGATAATCTCAATGAACATCTTCTTTTTTCGATCTTAAAACCGAACTCTAATTTACCAGACGTTCTTTTGTTTGACATGGTCAAGCGGGTTTCTGTCAAAGTGGATTCATCTTATTTCGGCAACCTGGTTGAATACAAAGATTGGAAAACGAACACTAAGATGTTAGAAATTGCTGCAAAGTATATGAATCCGTGATGGATGCGGATACGATTTGTGTCGTATGCGTTTATCTGGCAACAAAAATAAGCGAAAACAAAGAGTTGTAACGAAAATTGGTTGCCACTCTTTTTGCATACATAAAATATCTATATCTGATAAGGCTCGCCTTATTTCTATATGAATATGATCTCAAAGCGTTTGTAACATATTTAAAAAGATAACAAAAACAAGTTACAAATGAAAGGAGAGTATGTAATGATTGATAAAGTCCCAACACTAAAAGAATTATTGAGTAATCGAAAAGAAAGCCATGCAAATTCAATCATTGTTTCTACTAATAGAAACAAAGACTTATTCGAAGGTGACGTATCTGAATTACCGGAAGCGTTATTAAATATTCCAATTTACGCATGGGATAAAAGAGACGGAATATACATCACAATTTAATAAACAAATAGCATGAAACGATGATTATAAGAAAGAACGAAAACTATGTATAAAAAGAGAATTTCAACAAATGAATATTACTTAGAACTTGAAAAGTGTGTATCATGTATGTCAGAAACGCCAACATTACAAAACTTATTAGATACCCGAAAAGAAAATCATGCAACGTCAATTATTGTTTCCACAAAGAACAATAAAAATTTATTCAAAGGTGATATATCTGGATTACCAGAAGAATTGTTAAATATCCCAATTTTTTCATGGGATAAAAAAGAAGGAATATATATATCAATTGAATAAACATCTTCTTTTACTCAGTTTATGGAAGAAAGAGGACTTGGTGAAGCTCCAATTACAACAGATGAACTGTTGGAGCTGAAAAAGGCATTATAAACAAACGAACGCATTGGGTATTATTACATATCTGATGCGTTCTTATTTTGTTCTCTGAAAAATTCGATCAAACCGTTCGTATACACATTATGGAGACCTAATTCAAATGATAATACGTTCATTAAAGTTTTATCGTTTTTGTCTATTATTTTCCTGGCATATCTAACTAGACATTCAAAGCAACGAAATATATATTCAAGCGATTCATAGTATTTATTAATATCTGTTTCATCCACGTCTACTGTTACACAATTGGCAAATACATCTTCATCAGCTAATCCTGGTATTTCGTATTTATCATCTTCGCTATTTTCTTTCAAAATATTATCGAAATATTCAACAACAGCACAAAATCTTTCGTATTCATCTATTACGGCTTCGACTGCAGTTTTTCCATTTCTGTATTCGAGGTACGTACCCTTAAATTTATCCAATTCTTTTTCAAATACGTTTTGAAACTGAATCAGACGATCCATCGGAATATCTGACAGTTGTTCTCCAAGAGCAGTTAACGCCAGTTCTTTATGATACGTTCTATATTCGTCCATTTTTTCTTTATCTGGTGTATGTCCTGCCATTAACGTTAATGTCTGCTCTAGTTCATCTGAATAATCCATACCGTTTACTTCTTTAATTTCACTCTTTTTCATCAATCTTTTGATTTCTTTTCTATCTGTTTCGATATCGCCCATATTGGTTACTCCTTGCTCGTTTTCAATATATATATTATCAAATACATCTTATTCTGAAAACAACAACAGCATTGAGAAACGATCCTGTATGTTCACAGTTTATATTATAAACCGATCCGATACGTTTACACTTCTGTGCAACACTGTTGCTGTTATAATATATATAAGGCTCACAGATGTGGAAATTCGTCACAAAAATGAATGCTTGCACTGAGATTCGAATCAATAATTTGTGATTTTCAAATATGTGCTGAGATAATTGCACACAAAGAAAGGTTTGCAAACAAAAAGAGCCTACATTTCGTAGACTCTCTTTGTAACCGTCTTCAAAACCTTATGACTTATGCTTATTCAAGTTCTGATAATATTTCTTCAACTCTAATAAGCACTTCTTTTCGTGTCCTTTCCCAATCTTTGGCTTTCATGCACGGCTCTACAGTAGGAACATGCATGATTGTTGTATTGTTCTCGTCAGACTCTTGAATCGTCCATAACGCACTAGCAAGATCCATCAGGTTTCCATACCCAATACGCTCACCAAGATCTTTTACTGCCATGATCTCGTCTTTTCTACTCATTGATGCACTCATTTTGTACTCTCCTTTACATATGATTTGTTTACATCTTAAATATTGTATAAATACACAGAAAAAGCAAGCCCATTCGAAGACAAGCTTTGTTATACGATGGCTGCGACTATTTCATTTCTTATGTGTACTGGGCTTACAACTAGAACGGTTGTTAACTCTGTCGGTTTACGCCAGTTCCGCATTTAAGTCTTATTCTAAAGACACCATCTTTCATATTTTCTATATACTGCTATTGTTTTACACAAAGCGCAAGTTACCAATTGCATGCTTCAAAGTGCTGCATCTCCTTTTTCACTGCAATTTTTTCTTCCTTGTACTTTTGTGTTTGGATTGTTCGATTTCGTCTCTTTTTCTTGTTGCTATTGTTTCTTTCCATAACCATAATGTAGTTTAAATGCTGCCATGGTGCACATAATGCTTCCTTTAAGGTGTCGTACTTGTATGAATTGTAATCTTTAGAATATTTCCATAGACAATCTGTAGAATAGATTTCAAAACATTCATTTTCCGTATCATACATAATTTCAATGCTCTTATGATTTCTTTTGTTATAGAAAGCATAGATATGTGAGGCTGGAATTTCCTCTAATATCCATCCAGACAGTGATAACCCTTCCCTTTTTAACTGATTTACAAAAAAATCAAGTGTTTCAAACTTTTCCTTACAAAAATTTAAGTAATCAGATGCATCACCAGGAAATACTCTTGGATGACCATTTGCGCATCCGTATCCCCAGTCTGCGCAATAAATGCAACTCTTCCGGCGGGTTAAATCGCCATCGTTAAATTGTTTGCGTAATTTCTCTTTTATCCGTTTATTCATCTCTATACCTCCAATGAGCCGTCTGTGGCAAAAATTATTTCGGCATTCACAATTCTTCCGGTCTTGCTATTTGTGCCTTTTAATTTTCTGATACATTGCATTTCGTCAATCAGCTTGATGTATTTTGTATTTCCTTTAGCCGCAAACGATATGTCTACGCTAGGGCGGTTATTGACGAAGCTTTTACGGCCAGTCTTAACTGTTGCGACTGGAATGTATTTGGAGACAAACTCATTTGCTTTTGCATAAAGTTCATCCCAATCATAGCTGTCTATAGTTCTCATAATTATTACCTCTCTTCTTTGTTCTCGTTATTGTATTCGTATTCTGGTCTCAGCATCCAATATACGACGTTTGCAAACTCAAATATTTGTTTGTCTACCATTAATAAGGCTCATTTTCTGGAAAACTCGTCAGGAAATCGCAAAGAATTGTAAAAAAAACTGATCATCCAGCTCAGTTATAAAAGAAATCACCTACCATAAAATGTAAGCGGGTGTCCTAAATTGATTGCTGCTGTTATCTGTTATCCATATCTGTTAACCATCTTTCTTATCTAAATATGTCAGAACGTTTTTAATCTATTCCTGATATTCGTTTACTTTTCCGTTCATAGTTACATTTGTATGGAATCATTACTCATATTAATGCAGCCTTCTTAATATATAAGTCTTGTTCCACAATTTGGACAATGTTTTGGTCTCACACATTCGTAGTCATCGTTTCTAGCGACTTCCCATTTGCAGACTGGACACTCGATTCCATCGTCTGCATCATCACCTTGATAGTTTACATTCATGCCAGTTACGTATTGTTCCGTAAATTTTGCAATTGTTGCGTTTGCTAATTCTAATTCCTTATTCTGACTATTCATCGTAAAATTATCCTTTCTGTTTTATCTTTTACACATAATATAAGGCTCACATTATCTTGAATTCGTCAGATGTAAGCCTTATTTTGTATCAATATTTATGAATTCGATTAGATCGGAGCGAAAGAAAAGTTAACCTATAACAGGCAGCCTTAATTGCTACATATCAATGAATAGCGTTTCTGATTTACAGTTCGGGCAGATTACATCAATATCTCCAGTTTCGTCATTTGTTACGACGACTGATTCTGACTTACAATGCTTACAGAATACAGTTCCGCATTTGTCACACATAAAGATTTCCCAGCTTTTGTGACCACAACACGGACACTTTTCTCCCGTTAACGCTGGATTTTGGTACAGATAACTTACACTCATAACTAATTAACCTCGTCCACAAATAATGTTTCAACGTCCTTTACCCAGATAACAGCACCTTTCGGATGTTTATAATAAAGTTTCATTTCAATCGGTTCAACATCCGCTAACATCCAGGCGTGTGGATTCTTATATCGTTTCTTAAGTTCCGAATACGAGATATCGACACAGTGCCTCTCTCTTTCTTCTGACCAATCGGAACAAGAAATCGGATACGTCGCACTGATACGGCATTTAGCTCTGACTCTGCCGGTTCCGCTCTCTAATAGGTATATAGTTTCATTTTGTCTTTTTGTGTCACTGCCTCTGATCTCTATTACTTTCTTTCCGGAAACAATAAGATCGAGCCATTTCTTTTTGATGATTAATCCGTACATGCGTTTTCCTCCTCATATTTCTTTCTCAGACGTTCTAATTCGGCTCGCTCTTTACGTTCTTCCTGAGCCAGACGTTCCGTTTCTCTAGCTTGTTCCAACGATTCTCGTTTCTTTGCATACCAGTCTTTGTGCTCAGATTCATCTTCTGATAAGAAACGAATTGGAAAAGAACCGGAAGTAGAATCGTACATATCATAATGAGAATCGTATGCAGTAATCCGAACCATATCGCCATAAAACTCGGTTTTGTCTGGTTCTAAAGTATCAAATTCATCTGTTAGAAAGCCAATTTCATCCGCAACATCTTTCACACGGTCTAAGATGCGCTTATAATCACAGATTGTTGTTAGGATCTGTTCTTCTGTAAGACCTAACTTTGGTTTGTTTCGTCTTTCCTCTTCCTTGCGTTTGCGGTTTTCTTCTTTCATCTTGTCTCGAATCTCCTCTCCTGATAATCAACCATATTTTGAACACTCCCCAGAGCTAAAGCTCAGGGGATTCTATTGTCTGATTTAGTTGAGACAACGTACTCGTCTGTACATACGGTCTCTGCTTAGCCGGTATTTCCTTTCGGAAGATACTTACCACACAGAGACTAAGTCGCAGATGAGATGAATCTGCTGTTTACGCTGCCCGGTCTAGATCATTGATCTTTAACAGGGTATTGTAAGTGCATTGTGTTCTCTTCTGACATTCCGGAACTTTTGCCGTTATGTCAGACCAGTTCTTCACAGACTGGTTTTGTTTTATCTCCCGGATGAAATACCGGGCTCCGATATTGTAAGTGGCAGACAGGTCACAGTTGTAGGTCTTTCCGTTCTGGAACTGGCAGATGGAATAAGATCTGTTCCCGGACTCTGTTCCCCGGAGTACATACCCAGATCCGTCATATGCCAGCTTCGAAGTCCACCAGGCGCAGATGTGTGAGATACGGATACCGTTCTTATGTGCTTTTTGTTTCACGGTCTTCTGTATCGTATTTTTCTTCCACATCTGTAACTTCTGCTTTTTGGAACCTTTCTTCTTTCCTTTTGTGTCCAGGTGTTCGAAAACGATGACGTCACACTGGTACTCAAGTGCCGTTTTGGTGATTTCCGACGCAACTTTCCTGGCTGATTCATCGTTATGGAATCTTGCGTACCGCCACAGCTTCTTCGTATTCTGTGACCCTGAGTTTTTCTGTACTTTTCTGATCTTGTTCAGCGTATGGTAAAGAAGGTCTTTGTCACCTGCGAAATTGATGAACTTTCTCGCATGGATAGTACCGTCTTTTGTCATGACTGAACAGACCGCGTCGGTATTGACACCCAGGTCTACCGCAAGGATGCGTCTTTTCTCAAGTTTTGTGTCGTTTAATTTCACCTGTCCTTCAAATGCAAAACGAAGGAACCATTTCTTATTCTTCTTTTCCAGCATCGGAGCTGAAATCTTTCCATCTTTCCTGTGGTTACGGATACTCACTACGTCAGTGTGTTTTAAGGATACTGTAACCCAGTTCCAGTCATTATTTACGAACACCTTCAGTCTGATGGTATCCGGATTTTCTCCCGGTCTGTACATGTTATCCTTGTAGAAAACCGGCTGTTTGTTAAGTCTGACTTGGAACGAAGGCTGTTTTTCTTTTGAAGTAGCGTTCTCCCAGTTTGTAAGATTTGAATGGTAAGAACTCAAGTGTCCTAATGCTGTATTGATCACTGCAAATCGAAGATAAGATGGCATTTTATGGAACTTCTGATCGAACTCTTTGAAGACTGCTGTATTTGTTTTCGTTGAGTGGATCAGATGATCTGCATAAGCGAATCTTTCCTTATTGCCAGGATCCAAAGTTTTTAAAACATCCCAGTGGTCTTCAAAAGCTTTCACGCAGAAAGAGACAGCATCATTGTAGATCTTTATGGTGTCTCGGAATAATCTGTTGATGTGTTTTATCTCCACGGCATAGCTGCACATAATCTTCATAACCTGTCTCCTTTCCTGGTCTTTGTTTTCCAATGTTTTAAGCTCAAAGTAATTGACAATACATTTGTATAATATTAATAAGGCTCACTTTCTGGAAAATTCGTCAGAAAATCACAAAGAATTGTAAAAAAAAAGAGCTGGACATCCATCTCCGCAGCTAAAGCTACGGAGTTTTGCCAGCTCAGTTATAAACTTACTGCTCCGAAAACGTGTGTCTGCGGTCCAGAAAAGTAGCCATTAACCCATAACGTATAAATACAAAAGGCTACAAAACATCCGACCGCCAAATTACGAATTTTCCACACGATTGGATGTCTGCCGATCTTGCCACGAAGCAGCCAGAGCCCCATCTTTGTTCCCTTTTTTGAATTACAGCACCTGCATGCGCAAACTAAATTTTTGACGTCATTTGCTCCGTCAATCCCATGTCTTTTTGCCCGTTTTTGAACTCTTGGGTCATACATCAGTTTGTTGATCGGATAAAGGTGATCCACTGTGACGTCCTTATATAATAGTTTGCGACCACAGTAAACACAGCGGTATTTTGCAGGCTGTACTGGTTTATTGTGTTTGAAGTATTCCTGTCTATAGGTATCACTTCTTGTATACTTCATTTCAACAACATGCATCTCGAGATTGTATTTTCTTGCCCAGAGTCCCCAGGTATTTACATCTTCCCAAGTTGCATCATTTCTTTCATAAAAGCTGGAATATGCAGCTTTTCTTTCGTTGTATGTAAATCCATTTGCAGTTAATGTACTGTCATATTTCGTGATCGGATTGTATTTATTCTTTGATGAAATTCGTAAATTATATGTCTTCTCTTGATTCTGTTCGTTCATAATGTTGTTCCTATACTGGTGCTTTATGCATAAGTCGTATTCTTTTCCGTCCACCAGTCTCTATATTCAATTGTAATATTCAGTTTTCTGTGTTTAGTTTTCTATATTCAGTTTTCTATATTCAATTGTATATAGTTTTCCTTTCTTTCTTTTTACTAACAATAAGGCTCACAAATTCGAAAACTCGTCAGGAAAACACAAGAAAAAAGGAAGAGGAGTCAGATGTTTTTATTCTCATCCTCATCCTCATCCTTAATTATCCTTAACTCATCCACTGCTTAAACGGATCGGTGTTGACGTTACTCATGATGTACCATTTCTTTTTGTCTCCATCCCATCGGGCTCCGAGACTTTTAGCTTTGTCTTTGTCATCAAATGGAACATTCAAATACAGTTTCTTAATGGACTTTACGGCACCACTGCTTGACATCCATTTTGAGAACGCACTTAAATCGGTACCAGCTGGAACATACCAGCATTTCTTCTGTCCATCAAATCTGGCGCCTAATCTTTTAGCTTCATCTTTGTCGTTAAACGGTACGGATAAATAAGTTGCGACGTCTGATGCTTTTAAAGCCTTTGGTTTCGGCGCCGACCCATCAAAACTACCTGCAACGACACCATCTTTTGCAATCTTACCCTGTAATTCTGGTGTGATTGTTGCATTTTTCAGCATGTTTACATAGGTTGTAATCATCTGGTTCATCGCCACGTTGAAATCATTTGCCTTAACCTGTCCGTTTGCGATGTTTTCAAGAGCCTGTTCCCATTTTGCTGTCATTTCCGGAATCAAAAGCTCTGGAATTGTTGATTCTACGATATCGAAAATAGCAAATCCTAATGGTTCCGGAGTCAATACCTGTGTTTTCTTGTTCAGCGCAATATAATTGTTTGTAACAAGTTTTTTGATCGTTGCAGCACGCGTTGCAGAAGTTCCGATACCAGCACCCTTAATCTGTGCACGTAATTCTTCATCCTCTATCAGGTTACCTGCATTTTCCATTGCAAGTACGATAGAACCGGATGTATAGCGTGCAGGTGGTTTTGTTTCCCCTTCCGCAATGTTATAGGTTGCTGGATAATCGTTTCCTTTTACAAGTGAATTTACTCCATTTGGTAAGCTACTGTTGGACTGCGGAATACCGACACATTCAAGGAATCCCGGAGATACCAGAGTCGATCCGCTTGCGTAAAATCTGAATTTTCCATCTGTGGTAACTTCTGTGATTGATAACTTCTTATAAACAGCTGGATCCATAAAGATGCTGACAAATCTGCGGACGATTAAATCGTAAACGATTGCTTCGTTGCCAGATAAGCTTACCTGCTGTCCTGTCGGAATGATTGCATAGTGGTCTGTTACTTTGGAGTCATCTGTGTATTTACTATTAGCGACTCCCTGATATCTGCCACTATGTAAAATATCATTCACAAATGCAGCTGTCGGTTGATAACGCAATAACCCACTAAGGTTTACATCAATTTCGTCCGCAATAGCGCTGGATAACACTCTGGCATCTGTACGAGGATAAGTAGTAACTTTCTTTTCATACAAAGACTGTGCAATCTCAAGCGTTTCATCCGGAGAAATATGTAATACTTTAGAACAAGTTGCCTGTAACTCTGCAAGGTTATACAAAAGTGGTGCAAACTTCTTTTCTTCCTTTGTACTGATGTCTTCCATTTTGAGATTACCAGTCAGGTTTGCGATCAGTGTTTCCGCATCCTGGCGGCGTTTAAATCCCTGATCCGAGTACATCAAAGATTCATTTCGTTTCATAAACTCCGGATCCGCTTTCCAGGTCGCCACAATGTCATCTCCATCACTCATGATATGAGACTGGACCTTGTAGAACTTCTGCGGTACAAAGTTTAATATTTCTCGCTCTCTTCTTACGATCATGCCAAGGACACATGTCACGACACGACCAACGGATACTTTTGTATCACGTGATAACAATGAGCGGTATTTTAATGCATAAGCTCTGGATACATTGATTCCGAGCGCGTAGTCTTCGATTGCTCTCATATAACCACTGTCAATCAGATTCTGATAAGCAGAGATTGGCTTTGCTTCTCTGATACCTCGTAAGATTTCGGATTCTGTCTGAGAATCGATCCACACAACAAATTCTTTCGCATTTGGATTATGACCTGCTTCCTGGCGGATAAGTGCCTGAATGTAAATACCTTCACGAGCAGAGTCACCGGCATAGTAAATAGCGTCGATATCAGGTCTGTTGTATAAAATCTTGATCACACGGAACTGAGCTGCAACATCTTTGATCACTTCGTATTTATACTGATCAGGTAAAAATGGAAGGGTATCCATACTCCATTGTTTTAAAGACGCATCATAAACCTCTGGATAACTCAATGTCACCAGATGTCCGACACACCAAGTTACGATCCATTCGTCGTTCTCTATATATCCGTCTTTTCTTCCGGAAACGCCGAGAACATTGGCGTATGTTCTTGCAACTGAGGGTTTCTCAGCTATAATGATTTTCTTTCCCATGAAAATAGTTTCCTTTCTTTGTAAATATCTATAAATAACAAGGCTCACGGACCCGAAAACTCGTCAGATTTCAGGTCCGAAATCTGTTATTTTGTAAAGTAATCAATTGCATCCTTCCATTCCGCAAGCAATTCTTCCGGAACTTCTGCATTGTCATGGAACGGGATGATAATGTATGCGTAGTCCTTCATTGCAGATTCCAGGACATGCTTCTGATGATCGAGAACATGATTGAACACGAACATCCAATTCTGGATCAGCTTTCCCTGGAGTCCGATAAATTGTGCAATCTTTTGTAAGTCCATCTCTTCTGCTGTGCTGACCATGATATTCATGTCTGCGTGCATCATTTCATTTCTGTCCATGATGCTCAATTCGTTGTACACGCCTTTGTCCTGCACAATAATTCCGCTTTTGAATGCATTAAATCGGTCAACTTCGTCTGTGACTTCATGAACCATATAGTTATCCGGTATCGAACACATACCCTTATGATCAAACCAGACGTCTACGTCATAGATATCTGTAATCGCGGAAGCTAATGATCCGGCTACATAACTAGTGCCGACACTGTGATCAATTCCGCTTACAAATACATTCAGACGGCTAAGATGAGGAATTTCTTTTTCTTTCCGTCTGCCAAACAATGATGGTTTCTTTTGTGGTTCAGGTTTGTTTGACTTTACTTCGGAAACTACTGTTGTCGATTCCTCTACTTTTGGTTCCAGTTTTAGCGGTTCTTCCTGTTTTGGTTCCGGTTTAATAGGTTCCAGTTTTGGCGGTTCCTCATGTTTCGGTTCCGGTTTAATAGGTTCCGGCTTTGGCGGTTCCTCTGTTTTTGGTTCCGGTTTTGGAACTGGCTGCGGAACCGGAACTTGCTCTGGAACCGGAATAGGCTGTGGAACCGGAACTAGCTCTGGAACCGGAACTGGTGCTGGAACCGGATCTATCTTTGTCTTATCCTCATCCTTTTTCTTGAAGAACTCCAGTTTTGGCTTTTCTTTTTTAGGTTTTTCAGGTTTCTCTTTTTTAGGCTTCTCCGGTTTTTCTTTCTTAGGCTTCTCTTTTTTCGGAGCCTTTTCTTTTGGAGGATTTTTCTTGTTTTCTGATGCCTGTTCATGCTTCTCAGGTTCTGTATTCTTCTTATCATTACTATCCTGACAAACAGCTTTCTCCTCATCCTTTTTCTTTTCCTCAATTACATCTTCCTTATTTGTTTCCTTAATTTCAGGAGCCGGAACATCTACCATTTCCCATGTTTCTGCGAACTCATTTGCATCAGAAACGACTTTTTTCTCATGAACTTGTATATCAGAAACAATCGGTTCTTCTTTCTTGTCCTGATCCTCATCCTCAATCTGTTGCTCGGTATCTTTAGTTTTCTTCTTTTTCTTGTTACCAAATCCAAACCGACTGAACAGACTCTGCTTTTCCGGTTCTGGAACGTAGTGATATGTAACTTCTTCATAAACCCAGTCTTTATGGTAAACAGGACGTTTTAATCCCAATTCCGCATAAATACTTGTGACTCTCAAAGAAAGCGGATAAGGGCACACATTGCTGTGATATTCTGATATGTTTGTACTTCTGTAAGTTGTCAAGAATCCGGACAATTCCTCTTTTGATGCTCCAAGAAGGATGACTTCAATCTTGTTCTTTACTGACTGAGGCATCTCAACAAGGAATTGGTCAATGATCGTCTTGTTTTCGAGACGACCTTTGCAGACTAAGTACAGTTTTGTAAAACTGTCATCAAATTCCTGCAGGAATCCAACTTCACCGAATATGGTAACGATCGTATCTTCTGTGATCTCTCCTTCGTAGTCATTTGGATAATACCGGACGCTATTGACTACAAAAGTTCCGTTCTCTTCAAAGTTCGCTTTTGCTGTCTCAAATAAGTTTTCTTTCGTAATCGATTCTTTTAATGCGACGGAGTGGTCACCGTCCGCTATGAAATTTGCAATATGAGTAGCAACTGGTACACAGTCAACATCACTCATTAATGTGAATACGCCAATATTTAGTGCCATCGTTTTTGTACTCCCAATTTGCGTTTACTTCTGTTTTGTGAGAGGTTCTGTTTATGAAATAATTGACCGCCCACTTGGTTATCCTAAATATGGCTCTCGAGCAAACAAAGGAATACAAAAAAAAGAGCCAGTTTTACAGAACTGACCCTTCTTTTTCTACTTATAGAGATCTGAGATATAGGCATCCAGCCCATTGTTTTTCGCGATCGTCTGAGCTTTTGCCATCATCTTTGGTATGTAGCGGCGTACCGTTGATTCAGAGACTCCAAGGTTTTCCGCAATCTTGACGTTTGACAGTTTGTTTACGATCCCTAAGAGGAGTCCCAATTCAAAATCAGACAAACCATCAATGACTGCTTCGAGACCGCTGTGAAGCTCATCTTTCCATACGCTGCCAAACAATTCCGAATCCAGCATTTCGCATTTTCTGCTGTTTTCTTTTTCGACCCGGTTTCCTGTCGATATGACTTCGGTTCCTTCTTCGACGAATGTTACGCGCTGCATATTGTATGTGTTGTCGGCGACTTGACGCTTTTTCGTTGAGTATGACAACTTAACGCCACACGGAGCATAGCCTTCCCAGATACGCCTCTTACTGCCATATTTATCGAATGCGTGCTCAAACGGAAAGCTTGTAATCCCTTCCTCGATTGCCTTGTTAATTGCTTCGATGAAATTCAACATTTCGATCTGGATGATGTCTTCGAAGTCGAGACCACAGCTCATAAGTTTCTCTTTGCGGGCTCTTTTCGTAAAAAGAGGTTTATTGGCATTGAGAAGGTTAGACATTGCTTCTTTCTTTTCTTCCTCTGTCGCACTCACGATCAATAAGACTGTATACTGCTGCTCATTATACTGCTGCCAGTCTTTGAATTCTGACTCTCTGCCAGGCATTTTGATCGATAACAGACGTTTGACATCCTGCGACGTCATGGTTCCTAATGTTCCAGTATCTTTAGTCACTGGATTTGGTACATCATTCATATTTTTACCCTCCTTGGATGTGTTAATTTGTTAACCTAAATATGGGTTTTGTCCGTGACAAACGGATTGAGTTTCATAGACGAGTACTATAGTTGTAGTACTGTTGACAAAATGAAAAAGACTTATTGTTTACACAAATGTGTTGTTTTATTATTGTTGTTTACTAATTAGTTGGTATTTGTCGTTGAATTGCGACATTTAGATTGCTCGTGTGTTGTGAAAATATGTTTCTTAGAATTGAACTAGTTCAAAAATGTTAATTTACTTAATTTGTTTACTTCCTTGTTTTGATAATTGTCACTGATACGTGATTGGACTGGAACAAAAGGTTCCATTTTTCGATTGCTTGAATGTTTGAAAATAATTGTTTGTTTACTCTTGTGTTTTTAGAAAAGGAAACCGGCATTAGTTTGCTCCCGGAGATTGTTTACGAATACTGGCAGCATAAGAAATGGAGACGAATGTCTGTAAACGCATATGTCGGAGCCGACTTAAGATGGAGCAAATGATCTGGTGCCGTTTGCGAGTTTCCTTTTCTATTAAATTCATTTTTTTTAGTCCTTCAATTTGTTGTCTGATTTATGTATCCCGTCAGCTGGGAAACGAAGAAAGCGGCACCGAAATGCTGGAGACGATCTGCTGGCAACAGAAACTTTAGAGACGAATGTCTGTGAGGTTGTCCGAATGGACTTTAAAACATTTCGGTGTTTATTTGCGAGTTGCTTTCTCTTTGATGATGTTACAATATCACTTTTCAATGCGCTATGCAATATGGTTCATTCGCATAGATAACAGATGTTATTGTATGCAATATTATTAACAACATATGTGGATTATTGAGTTTGAAAAAAGGAAACGCAACAATGCGTCTCCCTCTATCGTAATAAATCACAGATTTCTCGGAACTCTTTTTCCAGCTTGTCTGCCAGCTTTTCCAGCTCGTCTTTCGTCATGTTTGGTTTTCTCTGACGATTATAAGACGGTAGCAATCCCTTCGCATACTCTCTTTTGCAATCTCTAAGGATTTCTTCAATCGATATCTCATAAATGCTACATAAAATGGCAGCCTCATATAGTTTCAGGCTTCCGTTGCCATTTTCGAGATCTGAAATATGCTGGGCTGATGTTTTGTACTGATATTTCTCTTCCAGCATAGAAACCACATCGTGCTGCTTTAATTTCTTCTTTCTTCTGCTTTCATTTAGTTTTGCTCCTACAATGTATAAGAAATCGCGTTCCCCTTTATCATGTCTCTCTTTGTCAATTGCCATATTTCTATTACCGCCTTATCGCATCGTGTTTCTTTTCTGTTGTATTATTTACAAAATCATACCATTTTTCATAGTAAAAGTCTGCATTTTTAAGTACCGGAACGTTATAAACCATAACTTGATATGCTTCTTCTATACGTTTTCTATCCGTTTCGTCTCCGTGATATAAAACTGTGTATTTGATTCTACGTATATCTAACGGAAAGGTGTCATCATTTACGACAAAATGTGTCATATTCTCGATCACCTCTGTCATGTACTCAAATTTAGTGGAACCTGTATTCCTTATTTCTTTTCGATTCAGGTCGCTTTCATTTATTTTCGACATCAGATAAGATTTAACTGCATCATGAAGATTGATTTCCGGTTCATCAATCATGATATATTGATTTTCTGGATTCTCTTTATTGTAAAACAAAGCTGAAGTATCCAATATATATAGATCCTTTGTTAATGATCCAAAACGAGCCAGTAACGGCATTATCGGAAACGGATTTGTTTCGATCTCGATCGTTCTCTCATCCATTGCAAAAATATCACGAGAACATAACACATAAAACACATCTATGCTGTTATGGTAAATGAAATCTGCAATCAGTTTGTTGAATCTCATGTACTCGTAAGTGCGATGAAAATTTGGTTCATGGAGCAGATACTGCCAGTAATCTACAAGAGAAAGATATTGGTATTGTTCGTGAAGTAGTTTGCAAAACTCCTTTTTCGTGACAGACAAACCGACTGCTTTTGTTGGATTCAGATAAGAATCGCCTGTCACTTTTATTGGAATGTAAAATAGTAAACAGTTCGAGTATTCCGTCTGTATCTCATTAATTGTATTTATCCCAAGTGTATTCCATTTTTCTTCTCCCCAAGGTTGATAACAAACAGGGATCCCAAGTCTGCTGATTCCTATAATATCCAGCAAAACCGTCAGTTTATCAACATCATTCTCTTTCTGTGATCCTTCCTGAAAGAAATGGCATATTATGTCTAAACTTAGACCACCAATCTTTTCGGCTGCCGGATGTGTCAGTAACGACAATAGCATGATTCTTCTTTCGATATCCTCCTGTCTACCTGCTCCGTTTGCTACAAGCCACATGGAAACACTTAATTTATCATTCTTATTGAATAATTCAAGTCCGTAATCGGTGATGGTATAACAAAATAACGTATGCGTAAATACTTGTGGTATTCTGGTATCTCTTCTTTCGATTTTATTTGAGAAAATAAGACCTTCTTTTTCAATTGCTTGTAATACATTGGGTAGGTAATTAGTGGACACTGTATCCATTTCAGTAAGATTGCTATCTATATAAGTGTAATCGAAAGTCTCTTCTGAATAAAGTCTGCCAATGTATGTTTCTGGATTATAATATATCTCATCATAAAACCCAAACTGTTCTGCAATCTCGATCATGGAAGTATATTTGTCGTCGTTGTTTTCGAATCCGTTTTTTATCAGACTCAAAACATATCTCACAATGGGATTCGAAAGAAGCGTACGCCGCCACCATTCTGAATTCAAAGAACCTTCGTTTATAACTGCGCTTTCTCCTTGTTCTGTTAAAAATAAGGTATCATTCAACTCGTCATAAGCAATAAGGTTTAAATGGATTGCGAGCGCGAGTATTTCGTCTACTACTCGGACATCCCCATAAGGACGTGGTGCAATGTACTGGACTTCATCAAGCCCGATAAACTGCATGCGGGTTCTTGATTTGACAAGCAATTGCCCGAGTCCGCTACATGGACCAGACACTCTTTGCTGCATTGGACCTCGAAATATTGTGTAATCTATGGTTAGAAACTCAGGTTCTGGATTTTTCGTTCTCATTTTATTGATTGCGGAAAACAGATCCGCCTGCATCATATCATTCTTATGTAATACGTCTACAGTTTCCATATATTCATTATATTTCTTGGATTTTGGATAAAACATTGCCAAAAGATTCGCAATCTCATCTTTATTCCATGTTCTTGTTGGCCACGAAAATTGTCGTCTCATAACATGACCCTCCATTTCTGTTTCCAATATTTTCCAATTTTACCATTATGTCATAGAATACCACATCATTGTTGATTTGTATACTTTTCTTATACGACAAAAAGAGACATACATCGTTTCCGACGCATGCCTCTTGTTCTGTTGTATAGGTTACTCTGCTTTTGTTACATTTGTGGCAACTACACGATCGTTCGTATCTCTGCTTTCCTCGTATGTAACCTTTTCACCTGTGTTTAAGACTTTAAAGCCTTCCATGTTGATTGCGCTGTAATGTACGAATACATCACTTCCGTCTTCCGCCACGATGAATCCGTAGCCCTTTTTGCGATTGAACCATTTTACTGTTCCTGTTTTCATGTTCTTATTCTCCTTATTTGTTAATAATTGTATAGTCATCTGAAGCAAAACCATAGTCCTGTTCCAGTGCTTTTCGATATAATGCTAAGTCCTTTGGATTATTTGCGTCGAGTACTTGGATCGTTCCTACTCGCATTCCAGTTGTACAACATCGGTCGATCCCGAACATATAGACGCCGTCTTTCAATGGATCCATAAATCCGATAAACTCATCTGTAGTCCCATCTGGGTACAGTTCCATGAGTTCCATGTCATCTGCAATCCCAAACCGCACACGTCTATGAGCGATTCCTGGACAGAAACCATTCGGTAATGTTTTTAAGATATCTTTGTTGTTAATACGTATTCTCAGTTTGCTCATATTACAGTTCCTCCAATTAGTACTAGTGTGGTCGCAAACAATAAATCAGGACCTAGTGGACGGGATTCCTTTAATTTTAGAGGACCATCCAGATTCTTTTCTATGATCGCTCTTAGATAAAACAGAACTTCCGCTACAAGAAGCATGACACATTCTGCTAACATACAGTCTACGCTTCCGTATTCCGGTCTCATCAAATACCATGTACAACCACATACAACAGCCATCCCTTTATCTCCGTTTCCATACATTCCAAATAATTCTAAGATTACAACAAAGATAATTATGGATAATGTTTGTAATGATAAACGACCTGCTTGTGCCGTTTCTAGTATTACAGATAACGGGGCAAGGGAATAAAATACTGAGTTATACAATAGTTTCGATTTCTTATCTGTATATGCTGAGATCAATAACATTGGAAGTGCGATACTGGCATATAGTTTCGAATATATCGGCAGCTTTATGATGATCAAAACAAATGCTGCCAGATAAATACCAAACCATATCTTATCGGATTTTGTCACTGCAATATCCTTAAAATCAGGATCATTCAGTGACATCTTTCCGAACAGGGTAAACACAATACCCAATATAACGAGACATAATATAGTTCCAAACATAACTCATACCCCCGTTATGTGTCTTACTGCTGAACAACCTTTGTTATGCTGATGTTGTCATGATTCTTTGGATTGTAATATTCCTCATCTGATCTCTCAACATATACCGTAAATGTAACAGCTGCTGATGTTGTGTCATCACGTGAGATTACATTTCCGCTGCTATCCCATGCAGTTAATACATATGCGTCTTTAACAAGCAGTTTTGAGGACTTAACCTCATCCTTTGTGATTGTTTCCATAATGTCAACAATATCGCCTTCACGAATGGAACCGCCGACTGCATATGTAGGTTCTGATACCGTATAGGTCAGCATGACCGGATTTTCGAACTTATCTTTTTCACTGCTTGTGTTTGTAAACCGCTGTGTTGTTACAATTTCGCCTTTTGAAATATTAACGGAAGCTTTTCCGGTAATACCATCAAGGTTTTTCAATGTGCTGTCTGTAACCAATGAACTGTTTACGTCTTTCATTTTGAAATATTCGTTCACGTTTGTATCATCGATCAATGTACCTTCTTTGATATCTGCAGCAGCGATAACCACAGATGTTACATTTTTATCTGATAACAGATAGGATTCATAAGATGTTACTCCGATACCTGCAACAATGGCAACGAATAAGGAAATCACAATTCTTGTAATCGACTTAGAATCGAATTTGCTCTTATTCCGCTGTTCCTGATCCGATCTGCGTTTGCTTTCTCGTCCTTTATTGAATGCCATAATTAATATCTCCAATTCAATGTGTTTATTTGTTAATAAGTTTCTTTACTGGAACCAGCCGTTTCCGTTTAAATCTTTAAACGCATCACTGGTCTTTAAACTTGTTGTCGAGGATGTACTCACTCTCATTTTACCCTCAAGGTAATCTTTTGAATCTGCATCGATTCCTTCCATATTCCCATCACTTAAGTTTGCAATACTGGATGCTTTTACAGGAAATGATACTTTACTGTAAACGGTACAATCAGTTACCAGTGTGTTTTCCGGTGTTTTTGCTGTCGTACTATTGACATCTCCATTCGAATCCCTTGTAACGCTTCCGGCGACTCGTTTCTTAATCTTTGTCTGTATTTCGGAAGCAGTCTTATAGGATTCCACTGCACTGATCTCGTAAGAATAAACCGTGTCATCCGGCGCAATGTCGTAGATTACAAACGTATCGATCACAGCTGTTCCTGACGCCAGCATATCTCCAGCCCATCCACAGGTTCCGCCTTTAAAAGTGAACGATTCATCGAGACCAACATTACTTTGAAGTACTTTTTCGTAACTTTCAAAGAGTTTTCCAACTTTTGCTTTCTCTTTCGCGTTCATTTCTGTAACGGAACCATCATCAGACAGGGCTACAATACCAAGGCGTCCATCATGCAGTAACACATCACTGTTTGCAATTGTTACAGACAGGTTTGCATTATCGATCGAAGTCTTATAGTTTTCATATAAGGTATCTGCAGCACGAATGTATACAGATACATAGATCAACACCCATACAAGCAAAAAGACGATCGGAATATAGATGTATACACTGCTTCCGTTTTTCTTCTGTTTGAATAATCGTTTTTTATGTCGTAAACGTTCTTGTTTCACAGTAATCCCTCCCTCTTATTCTTTTGATGTACTGTAATACTTGATCGTAATCGGAACATATTCGCTTTCCTCAAACTTAGGAGAAAACAGATCAAACTCAGGATCTGTAGAAAGCCATGTATTTGTGGTGTAAACTACAAATTCCAAACAGATATCACTACCATAACCCTGATGTGCTTTTGTCGTATTGTCTGTAATGTTCTGTGTCGTAACCGGAGCTCCCGCTGTATCTCCTGCGTATCCAAGGTCATTTAACTCCTGAACGATCGCATTCTGAATAGATGGTGTTGCATATCCGGTTTGTTCCATTTTCAAGATATAACGTCTTGCTACCTGGTTGACTTCAGTCTTTTTGTTAACAGCTCCATTGAATTCCACAAAGGTAAACAATAAAACCGTTAACAAAAGAATAAAGACCATGATGGGAAGAAAGTCATCGAGCATACCGTGCTTTTTCTTATGAAGTTTGTTCTTAAGTCTTTGTACTGTATGCATATGATATCCCTACTTTCTTACAGACGATTACGGAGTCTGCGTTGTGGTCTGATACATTGCATTGATCTTCTTTTCCAAACCATTATCGCCAGTGAGCAGGTTTTTGATGATGGTCTGTAATGTGTCTCTGAAGATGATTACAAGTGCGACTGCGATAACCATAAGCATGATCTTGATGATCAGTGTCTCGTCTCCGGATACTTTTCTCTTCATATTATCCAGTGTGTGTGTTGCAAATACCTTTGCGTTGATGATTGCTTTGTCGAGTTTTCTTACCATGATTTTATCTCTCCTTCTATGGTGTTTATTAGTTCTTGTCCCAGAAAAAGAAAGCATTATGCTCTTTTCTGGCACGATATATCTACATCAGAAACTGGTTTCTAACTGATCTGTTCTAATAAGAAACTCAGTTCCTGTTGTATACGTTGTAAATATGTGTGGCTCTTATGCAAAGGAATACATTTTTTACATTCCAGCAAGACCCTGCATAAGTTCCATAACAACTAAGTACAAAAGGATCACAGTGATCAAAGTGAAAAATGTTACCTGGATAAAAGCAGACTCTCTTTTGATCCGATCTTTCACTTTCATTCTGTGTACGAAGTTGTTTGTATCAATCTGTTTTGAAATATCTTCCAACATATCTGCAGATCGTCCTGTATGTAACGCCTGTTTGATTACGACAGAGAGGTTATCAATCTGTTCGTTACAAAATCTGGCATTAAATTGATCTACAGCTTCATCGATTGTCACTCTGCTTGCTAAAATGTTGTTATTCATTTCGTTTAAAGCTTGTTTCAGTCGTCCGTTTTCGATATTTCTCTGACATTCGATCAAAGAGTCTGTCACATAAACACCAGCTCTCGCATGAATCTTCAAAGTTGTGTAAATTGTTTGGATATCTGTCATCATTTTGTCATTATCCTGGCGGTTACTGATCCGGATAAAGATATCTGGAGCAATAAAACCAAGGATAAGACCGATCGTGATTCCTATAATTTTCGGGATCCATTCATTCGGTGCCGCTATAAATCCAAGAAGTCCAAATCCTCCTGCGCATGCAAGTTTTGCAGACACAAAAGCTGACGGATCCATATTATAGTCACGGAACATATACATCACACCGTATTTTGACATATCCGCTGTGATCTTATCTGCATTCAGATAGATACTGTTACTCTTTCCGAGCGCAAGATTAATGGTTCCTTTTGCCATAACTGAAATCTTGTTCTTTTTATCAAAAATAACGGAAACCGCTGTGTAGGCTTCGATCATAATGAATACGATCAGAATCCACTTAATGATAGTGATAATAAGTTGTGCGTTATTCATCTTCTAATGCTCCTTTCGCCTACTCTTCATTTCGTACTGCTCTGTAAATTCCAATCAACAAGATAATCGCCATACCGGTAACCGAAGCCAACCCGATATTTGTCTTAAAAACGTAATACCAGACATCAATATCCGGAAGCATTCCTTTCATCATATAGATGATCAAAACTCCGATAACTCCCATTACAATCATCTCGATTAGGTTATTCTGTTTGATCTCTCTTGTTTCTTTTCGAAATGCAATATATTGTTCCACACTGATATTTGTCTCGTTGATAACACTTTCGTAATCCTCGTTATGTGTACTACAAACACGAAGTGCGTCAAATATTTCTTTCAGTTTCTTGTAGTTGGTTCTATCTGTCAGATTCTGTAATGCACCAGATACGTTTCCGGTTGTTCTGATTTCATAGAAACAACGTTCTACTGAGATCTTTAATGGACCGGAAATATATGGAATCGTTCGTTCAAGGATTTCTCCAATTGATCCGCCCATATGACTGTTATTCTTAAGAAGGTTCACAAACTTGATTGTTTCTGCTTCGATGCGGGCTGTATTTGCGGAAATCAGACTTTCGAGCGCAAACACAATAATAAGAATCAACAAAAGTCCGGTAGCGAGTGTTCCGATTGGCGGAAAATTAAGCAAAGCCATCGTGATAACAACAAGTCCGATACCAAGCGTACAGGATAACAAAAATGTTTCAGGCTGTAATTCTGGGAACTTATCCTTAAGTCCACTATCAATCAACTTCTGATTGAGTTTTAACATCTTGTCTTTGGACTCAAATCGTCCGTTCATTTCGAATTGCTTTCTGTATTCTTCTTCACGCAACCGTTCCTGTTCTTTCGCATCCGCACGCACTTTTGCAATGAATTTCTGCATGACGTTGTGATCGCTCCAGTATTTTGTCAGACTGAGAACAAACACAATCAGTGCGACAAATACGAGAACATTTAACAATAAGACGTACGGTTGCTCGGAATGATACAGGTTTATAATCATGTCTTTTATAAGTTCAAACATATTTCTATTCCTTTCTTTGTGTTTCTAAAAAAGGTGGACATGATTAAGGTAAGAAAGGTACAAGGATCAGAATATACTGTTTTTCTTATCCTTATCCTCATTCTTATCCTTAAACATCCTTATCCTCAAAAATCCTCATTCTAATTCTCTCTCGGATCTTTGAAGAACTCTCCACGTTTGTATACTGGTCTGTATACAAGGTCATGTGTTTCTTCACTGTATCCAACAACCTCAGAAATCTCTTCAATGCGGTAGTCTTTCATAAAGATAACGAAACGCATGTAATGCAGCATCCTTAAAATATCTTCACGAGAATAATCTGTTTCGTATTTTACATAGTCTGCTAACTTATTCATGGCTTCTGTTGAACTAACGCCGTGCACAGAGGACCAGCATTTGTGTCCGGTATATGCAGCGTTCATAAAGTAAGCAGCCTCTCCACCTTTGATCTCACTGATGATGAAATAGTCAAGGTCTGTCAGTAATCCATTGATTGCAAGATCTTTCAATGTGTATTTGATCTTGGATTCGCCTCTGTTCTGGATTACATGCTGGTACATCATATCAGGGTGATCTGAGAACAACTCGTCGGATTCCTGAATAACAGCTCCAGAGCAATATTCTGGAATTACATCCAGCATTCCATTCATCAATGTTGTTTTTCCGGATGCACCTTTACCTGTAAACTCAATACCAGAGGATTCTTCTGCCATCCAGATCAGAAAAGGGATCAATTCTTCTGGAAACATAGGGTATGGATTTCCGTCAATATCCACATTATGAGCCAAATCATAGAGCGATTTCTTATGTTTTGGGATCTTACGGATATGTACGACTGGTTTCTTGTTGCAGTTGATAATTGAACTCGTTAAGTTGAAACGAAGTCTGAATTTATCATTGCTGTCAATGTCAGTAAAAATCTGAATCGCATCCAGATCAGATAAGTTAACCTTATTACGGGAACAAACAATGTCTACGAAACGTCTGTAGTCGTTTGCATCACGAAATTTTACGTTCCCGGAGAATCGTTTACCAAACATTTTGATGCGGACATTATTCTCGTCATAAATCTTGATATCTGAAATATTATCATCGTTAATTAAGTCCTCGATTACGTAATATCCCCAGATGTATTTCTCCAGCTTCTCAAGTTCGTCTTCGATTGTTTCATTTTCTAACCCAATATCTTCAAAGTAAGCTCTCATTTCTGTAAACAGCTTTTCTTTTGACATCGTTCCTCTTTGGATGTTTGCAAGATAATTTCGTTCCGGAGCTGTCATGTAATCTAATGCGTCAAAGAAAATCTCATCATCTTCTTCGACAACATTGTTTTCCATTTCCTGGTCGAGTTTTTCGTCTGCAAACTGGTCAGATTCTTGCAATTCGGTATCCATAGAACCGTTCACTGTATCATTCAGTTCCATATCGTTTGAAACTGGTTCGTTTGTCTTTTTCTTAAATAAACCCATGTTCGTTTTCCTTTCTATAAGTAATTCGCAGTATTCAAATCCTGCGACAAATTAAATATGTGTGACTGGATTACAAAGGAATACTTTTTAAGGATAAGGAAACTTAAGGAAAATGATGAGGAAAAGGATAAGAGGTGGCTTGTCAGTATAGTTATAGTGAGTATGAGAGTTACCTCAAGTGAACGGTTTTCAAATCTTCGTTTTTAAAGCGAAAAACAGAAGATAACCCTTACCCGAATAAACGAGTAAGGGTTTTGAACTTCACAGTATAGATACTATATACAGTATCAAACTTTATTATAGAGACTGGTTTCCGATGCCCGGTATACGTAACCTTGGAACAACCAGGGTCTATAACCCATTTTCCATGCCACGGTCTCACTCTTTTGGTATACGCAACCCGAAAACAACCATGGTCTATAACAATGCTTTTTTTGTCTGCTGTTTCCTGTTGAGGTATACGCTACCTGGAAACAACCGTGTTTTCCTTTGTTGTTATCCTAAATATGGGTGACCAATTTACAAAGAAATACAAGTTGAGGATAAGGAGAAGGATAAGAAAAAGTAACTTCCAAAGCAAAAGAAAACAGACCCACTCAAACATACGTGAGCGAGACTGTTTTCCAAAAGATTATTTCATGAGTTGTTCGAGGTCCGCCATAATCGCATCCTTTGCCTGGTTTGAATATCTTCGAACCGATGCTTCTGAGATGCCAAGTGCGTCGGCGGTTTTTGGTCCAGACCATTTGTAAACAACATGGCTGATGTAACATTTTTTCTGTCTTTCTGATAACTTTGCGAGACGTTCTTTGACTGCGTTCACAATTGTTTCGTCAACAAAAGCGTTAACTACATCCTGTGAACTGTAATCGACGTCTGCATAAGAGATATCTCCCAGATTTGTGAACCAGGCTCTGAGTATCGAAAGATCTTTTTTCATCTCATTCTGCACTTTACCAAGTGTCGTTGGATTATCTTCGTCTTCAGATGCATATCGTTTATTGATCGCATTCAAATCAATAGAAGCGATAATCTCATCATCCGACTTATCGATGTCAGTTTTGGATACCGAATTGGAAAGGAACCAAGTATAAACGCTCATATTACGCTTAAATGTTGATACACTTTCGCCGATACTTGGATGTGTCTCGTAAGCGTAAGAATAGAAAACTTTCATCCATTCCCCTTTGAATACACCAGATCTTATGTATTTCCGTACATAAGCCTTCACGGATGTATCAGCTGCGTCATTTCCCAAACGTGTACGAACATCGTAACCTTCTGATGGCATACAAACCTGTTTTGCAACCGTAAACGATAACAAAGTCATGATATAATCATAATCCATATTTTCATATACATCAGCAAACATCTTACCTCCATATGTTTTCCAGACGTTATCGAGTTGTTCGGATATGCACATCCGAAACCAATCCATTCTTGATAAAGCTTCTACTGCTGAGTTATCACCTTTCTGACCTGCCTCAACCACATTAAAAATACTATTCATTTTCAATCCTCCTTGTTTTTCGAAGGAAAATCCGAATCCCATGATGAGGAGAGGATTTAGCCTCCTTGTATTTGTATTTGTTGTATGTTTTGATATCTTAAATATGGGTTGTGCAAGTATCGGATACTTTCATAGGCAAACAAAAAGAGCCTACCTTGATGGCAGACTCAATTTGTTTTTCGATTTTAGAGAGAAGCCTTAATACTTGTCTCGAAAGACTGATTACCATTTTTCTCTTTTGTAATTGTAACCAGCTTTCCTTCACTGTTTACTCCTGTAATGCTTTCACAGTTTTCAGTAGCAACCAATACAGAAGCGACCTTATATGACTCTGTAATCGAATCATAAATTCTGGAAGCTAAAAAAGAAGTGATGTTAGCAGCCGTAATATCAGCTTCGGCTTCTTCTTTTTCTACAACGACTGTAACCGGAATCGAGATAAAGCGGTTTGTGTTGACAATTCCGTTTTCGTCGATACTGCTAACTTCTTTTTTGACACCTTCTAAGGCTTTGTCATAAAAGATCTGTGACAGCATTTTCTCTTCCATGTTTGCAACTACACGCTGCACCATGTATGCCATCTCATCTCTTGTTACGATTACAGTTGCTTTCACTTTTTTAGATACGTTACTCATTATTGTTTCCTCCTTGAATGAATCATTTGTTTTGATACCTTAAATATGGGTTCTATTGATTGCAAACAAAAAGGATAACACGATATAGGTTCTGATTGCTGCAAAACATACTTCGTTTACTACCCCTGGAACCTAGCATAGGTATTCAATAACAACACTAGTGCAAGTTTTGATACGATTTTCAAATACAGTTGTCTGGTTCCTAGAGATACAGAAATGATTTCGTTTACCATCCTGGAACCGCTCATTAGTATCACGAGAGTTCATCTCGAGTGACACCACACCTTACGGTGTACAGTTCGCTCGAAACAAGTTCTCACGATACGAAACTAAGAATATAGTTGTATTGGCTCCGAAAGCTGCATAATAAACCTCGATTACCACTCTGGAACTGTTCATTTTCCATCCTTCTTCCTCCGCACATATTTATGGTATCAAAATAAAACACAATACAAGGAGAACAAGGAGGATTTAAAATGAAGAAATTATTGAAAGTAGGTTTGGACTGGGACGATACCTTATGTCCATTCGTAACAAATGCAATTACCCTTTGTAACATGGAAAACGGAACTGAGTTTACGTTAGATGATATTACAGAATGGGGGAACAAATCACCGGCAACCAAAATGGTATTCCCTTACTATTCTGATATCCGGACTTATCAGATGCAGAAAGTGCCAGAGATTTCAAAACAGTTTGTCTCAAAATTGATGGAGATCGCAGATGTTTATATCGTAACTGCTGTCAGTCCACAGTTCATGGGTGTCCGTGCAGATCAGATTGCAAAAGAGTTCCCAGACTTTCCAGAGGATCACATTTTAATGGGTGCTGCAAAGAATCTCATTAAATTGGATATTCTTTTAGATGATGCACCACACAATATCTTGAAAGCGTCTGCTACTTATCCAGTGTTGATCCGCAGACCATGGAACCGTAATCTTTCCGGTGTCCTTTCTGTTAATACTATTGATGAATTTCTGATTCTTGTTAACCAGATCATGCATCAGATGACAGACACAAAGGAAATCGAAGAACCATGCGTATATGCAGTTGTCGGACCATCTGGAGCTGGCAAACATCTTTTAGCGGAAGATCTTATTGCTGATCAGGTTGATGATTCCAAAAACGGAGTAATCATTCACAAGAACAGAGAGTTTGTGTACTCTGTTGAGCTTGACAAACCTAATGTAAAAAGACCTGAGAATTCAATCACAGATACTACCTATGCTGGGCGTCGGTATACTTTGGATGCAGATGAGATTAAAAAGAAATTAGACGCCGGAACATCCGTAGTCGTAATCGTTGATATCAGTGGAGCAATTGCTTTAAAACGTGAGTTTCCGACTGTTATCATTTTCTGTAGACAAAGCCGGGAAGAAATGATTAAGAATGTTCTTTTGGATTTCAGAAAAGGTGATGCTACATACGAACAGGCAACCATGCAGCTGCTATCAATGGAGCAGGAACTGAAGAACGAATCATTGTGCGACTTCTCAGTGCGTTCTGATGACTTGGATTCCATTCTTGAATTAATCAAGAGATTGTAAACAAAATGAAAAAGACAGCCACTATGCAAATAGCAGTTGTCTTTTTCTTTGTTACGGTTGCAAATTGTTTCAAAAATAGAGAGAACACTAGACATCAGAAGTCTAGTGTTCTCTTTTTCTGTTTATTACTGCTGTTCCCATATCATTTTACAAAATGTATGGTAAACATCCAAGGTTGCCAATACGTCGACAATCGCACTGTGTGCACCATCTGCATACTGAGCCTTGATCTTCTCGCTTGCAAGATTTCTGACGGCTGTTTCCAGTTTGTCGTTCTCTGCATTCGGGCACAGAACTTTGTGGATTTTACATGTATCAATCACTTTTGCCGGATCGATCTCAACGCCAATGTTATTCATCATACGGATATCGAAATTTACATTGTGTCCGATAATGTAGTCAGCATGATCAAATAATGACTGCCAGATCGGGGCTAATGTAACTACAGTCGGACTATTGTCTACCATTTCAGGTGTGATGTGATTGACTGCCATAGCCTTGTCCCACGCAAAATGTGTTAACGGTTTTACATACTGATCATATGTATGTCCATGGTTGTCAGCGGCAGACATCTGCAATATCTCGTCTGTGTTATAAAATCCTGTTGTCTCTGTATCAAAAACAACAATCTCTTTTGTCGCCCATTCTTCCGGCGTCACAATATAGCACTGTTTTTTCTTTCGAAGCGTAGAAACAACGTCCATTTCCTGTTTCTTACTTTTTGACTTCTCTTTTGACGGAGTGCTATTATACGACGCCAATTCTTCCGGCGTCATTGGTCTTACATCCTCCGTAATGTAATAACCGTATCCCTGTGTGTGACTCATCTGATACATACGAAGAGTTGTTCCATCCTTCGGACACATTCCTTCGCACATCCACTGGCGAAGCGTCTTTGCGTCTTTTGGTTTCTTAGTAAATTTACCATCGACTGGACGGTTCACCTCTCTCTCGTTCTCAATTCTTTCTTTCAATGTCATAAGAGTGTCTCCTTTCTTTTTGTGTAATTGATTCCATTTTAAATATGTGCGGAGACTACATTGGTAAAACTCCTACTACCTTCTCGTTCTTTGTTACGACATATAATTGGTCACGTTCTAGGTCATAAACAAGAGAGTCCGATTCGATCGTCGGCGCTTCTTCCAGTTTCAATTTCAATTTGCTCGATCTTTGAGGAACTAATTTCGTATTCATACTGGTATTATTGATATATTTTAATAACTGCATAGCCGAGCACATTCCCAGAAAACGACCAGATTGCCGACAAAGCACTGGGACTCGATCTTTTACAGTACACGCAAACACTTCCACCGCTTCGGATGCTCGCATATCATCAAACAAGTGAGGGTATTTCCGAATTGGAATCATACCGTCTTTCGCGGTCCCTTGTGTTAATTTCACGTTATTGATGACCTGTTGTAAAAACTCATACTGATCCCGGCTGATCTTTACAAAATCTGGATCAGATTCGTGTTGAATATAGTTTCGGTTTAGTCTGATGATCTGCAACTTATTACTTACTTGTTGTGACTGCGTACTCTCATATGTATACGGATTCGAATTCATAGTATCTCGTAAAACTGTTTCGTATTCTTTGTACAAATTAATGAATTCTGACGTTGGTATAATCTCTTGTGTTTTCCTTGTCATAATAAATTCTCCTTATCTGTTTTTCGTTGTCTTAAATATGCGTCTCCAGGAAACAAAGAAAGACCAACTGTTTCCAGTCAGTCTTCTTCTTCCTGTTATCAAGCACTCGCGGATCTAAAGATCCGAGTGTGCTTGCTTTGGAGAGTTAGGTTTAAATAGCGAAGCTAAAACTTCGAAGTTTGAACCGAATCTCTCCTTATCTGTTAATGTATTCGTATTCGTATGCGTTTGTTGGTCTGTTTGAAAATCCTGCAAGCATATCATTATACGCCGCTGTGTTTAAAAACCTTGCATAAAATTCAGCAGCGCTCATTTGCGCATACGGAGCAATGTATCCTGTATTTGTTTCAGATGCATTGTTTAACGTATATCGCCACCACGCATGCCCGCCAGCGTGCGAATTGATAACAGCTTCTGAGCATCCGCTATAGAATACGGTATGGATACTATATCCCTGATGAGGACACAAAGAATAAGTTCTCTGCTCTCCAGAGACATCACGGATTACAGCATTTTGTGATACATATACATTAGAAAGTGCACTGTTTCTGGTTGGGTCATTTGTGTTTCCGAGTGCGGATTTATTATGTACAACCATTCCTTCTGTAAGGTCTGTTACATTATCAGGAATCAACAAATTCCTTAATCCGACACAGTTATAGAATGCATATTTTTGTATCTTTCTTACTTTGTTTCCGATGTATACGTTTTCTAATGACAAGCAATTCTCGAAACAACCATCAGGAATGATAGACAGTTCGCCGCCGAAATAACAGGACTTCAAATTTACACAGCCAGCAAAAGCGCCGTTCGATAATGTATAAATTCCAGGTCGTTCCACATCTATACTAGTTCCGATTGTTACCGTTGCCGTCTTTCCTGATACATACATATATTTGAGTACCGTATTAGGGGAGGCTGGATTGTTTGTTCCCCCATAAGTCCAACTTAACCCGGTGACTGCAAACTTTTCACCATTTACCCAGTAATAATCAGGGATTACAAGATACTCCAAAGAACGTCCTTTATTTGTAAGACCTGTGATTGTAATCGTCTTTTCATTATAGTTGATGTTATAAGTAAAGATCTGCAATGGAGTTTCAACTGTTGTGTCGTGATCGTAATATGCATACAGTTTTGTTATATGTCCGGATACGTAGTCTGTTGGCGAAACTTTAGTCTTAATATTATTCCTCTCTGTCGTCCAACACACAAATGTATCCGATTTATTGTACACGTGCACATCTTTCGCTGTTGGTAATCTATTACCATACTGTGTATTCAAAAATGATTCGATCTTCGTAGCGCTTCCGGTACCATATGTATTGTAATCCAATGTAACGGTAACCGCTTGTTTTCCAAACAATTGATATCTCGCATAAGCGGTTTCATGCTCAGAGTCCTCTTTTACGGTTACGAGCAGATCGATTTTAGGGTCACAGGATGCAGCATTCCAGTCTACGGTAATCCGATTCCCATTTATTGTGGCGCCAGTACCTTCTGTTTTACTTAGGATCTGCATCTGATAGACGCCAACATTTTCGGAGTCAAGTGCACGCGAAGCCAAAGCTTTGTGGTGTGCTTGATTGACGTCTCTTGATTCTTGTGAAACTAATGTTTCACGATTTGAACCAAGAGACACGATATCAGATATATCGATCACGACTGTCCCGGAATCATTGATCGAGACATTCCCAAGCGATGTTACATATTGATTCAAAATACACTGATTTGTATTCTTAACGTTTGCCTTCCATCCAAGGAAATCCGCCAATTTCTTTGTGTCCGGGATTGCAAACATTGTCGAAGACGAGTTATTTATACCATCTTTGTATGCGATCGTACGCGATGTTATATACTGATTCTTAGACAGTTTCTGACTGATATAATAACTATGAGTACTATTATTCATGGCTCCTTGATCGGCACCATTCCCGTTATAAGAAACATAATAAGTAATCGGAGTCCAATGCGCATACAATGTCATATTTCCTTTATATTGATACTTATACGTGACAATTCCATTCACAACTTCTGTCGTCCAATATTTATTACCAGTGACAATAGCTCCATTTACTGGATTATAAACAAGGTTTCCTCCAGTCACACTATCATACCAGCCTGCAAACGTGAATCCGGTTCTAGCTGGTGTATAAGTAAAGGAGTTCCAGTATTTATTCCATTCACAGTCGATCATATTTCCATAATAGAGACCTGGACTGTTTAATATAACAGGTGTATTTGTTCCGTTATTTAGATCCATAATTGCCTTGTATCCAGTGCTGTTGCTATTTCTTGTCCAATTTGCTTTTAACGACATACTTCCTGGCGCACTTTTTATGAATGTGCATGATGTTCCATTATTCGTATACGAAACGCCAGCGCCCTCAACGGTCCACCCAGAAAAAGAATATCCAGATCTTACAGGATTTGCAATTGTAAATGTTTTGCTATGACAAGTCATCTTTACGTAGGCTTGTTTCGCAATATGTGCAGAATATTCAGCATCAAAACTTAATACATAGTTTTGTCCCGGTGAACCGCTCGCACATGCATTGGATCCGGCGCCTCCGTACGAACCATTTTTGTATCCGCCACCTGCACCTCGACCATATTGGTTCGTCCATAATCCGGATCCACCAGAAAAAGAGCCACCGTATATGGCACACCAATTCTTATCAAAATCAATGCTGTTGCACTCCCAAGTATGATCTGTATCATCCATATATGTATTAATTCCGTTCAAAACTCCAGAACCCTGATATGTCGTTGGCAATTTTGCATAAGCAAATTGGTAAACGGTCCCAGCTCCACCGCCTGCTGCATAGATTGCATGATTTGCAAATGTAACAGAGGAACAATTTCCGCCATCACCAAAAACAGACTGGTACCAATCAATAATACTAGTTCCGTTCCATGTATCAGTTCCTACGCCACCAAATTGATGATCACCTGTCACACTCGTAAACTGAGCTAGTGCAGGTTTGGTCATATCATGTGAATCTGCGCCTTTTGTAAAAGTCATGACCGTTCCATTATTAATCGTGATCGGTTTTGAAACAATTCTTGTTCCGTTTCCGCCATAAGCAGTACCGACACCCGTCATTGTAGCGTTTCCGCCTTTACCACCCTGTACATCAAATGAATAAGTACCTGTAAAATCTATAGTTTGTGTACTTGTGTCAAATGATTTTGTTTCTCCAATTGCAATCATATTACCAAGTGATTTTGATACACTTGATGTAATACTTGATCCGTCAATCTGTGTTGCAATACCTCCGTTTGGATTAATTGTTACTGATTCTGTTGTTGCAGCCTGTGCTGTCGTTGTCGGAAATAAGGCTAATGAAGTAAGTAGCACCGTTTGACATAACAGGGCAGTTATAAAGCGTCTTGTGTTCAACCGTGCTACCCCCCCCCCGAAAATTTACGAAACATATGCATCCTCCGTTTGTTCGATTTCATAATCACTGAATTTAATATTTAACATCTTAGCAACCTTTTTGATCAGTTTCTTATCTACTGTTTTTCCAGCTGCATCGTAATAATCCAACCAGTCATAAAAATCCTTTGAATCGATCTTGAAAAGCCCGTATCGAAACAGGTTTTCTAACTCGCTTGCATGATTGTTCAGAAACGATATCATCTTTTGTCTTTCACTTTTACGCAAATGTTTCATTATAAGACTGAGAATCTCATTCCTTGTTCTGTTTCCTGGTGCATGCGGCGATTCGACTGCTTCCCGTATTTCGTTTTCTAATGATAGACTCCTAGAAAGACGATCATATACGGAGACAATAAACGAAAACTCATCATCCGGAAGCGAAATCAGGAATTCAAAAACATCATCTTTATCCGCCTCTAAAATATTAAGCACATAATCTGTGAATTCTTTCTGTCGGTCTGTCTTATATTTTAAGATTGATCTAATTGTTGCGACGCCAATAATCGACGCAGTTAAATACGCAATCGCTTTGTTTTTCTTCATAGATTAAAAGTCCTTCTTATTAAAATATTGTTATTTGTGTTTAAATATAGACAAATGTGATTAACTCACATTATCTAACCAGTAAATCTTAGAATATTTCCAAATCACTTTACATTTCCTCGCATTGACTTTCTTGCAATGTTTTGTTGGACTTTGAAAATTAAGAGCATTTTGTTCTGGATATAAAGCTGTTACATATCCACGGTGCGTTTCACTGTTTCTGAAGGTATACTCGACAAAATCTCTATGTTTAATTCCAAGAACATTATCTGTCTTTGCTTTACTCTGTCTTCGCATAGGCTTGATGGTCCACTCTTTAATTTCACATTTGTTTGGTCTTAAATTTGTTATACAAATAGCATCATTGGAATGTGATTTTGTAATATCCCAGTCAATACGTTTGTTAGCGGTATCCCCACCATTTGTCAAATGCAGTATTCCCAAACTTGATAACTGTTCTCGCAGCCATTTTTTACCTATCATTACGTGCTGTGCGTAGTTAAGATTCTTATCGTCAGAAGAGTTTAACAAAGCGAAGTATCTGTCCATGTATAATTCTTCTACACCTTTTGTTTTCTGATGACATTTTGTACATAACGTAATGAGATTACCAAGTGTGTTCGAACCTTTCAATCTTCTAGGTTTGATGTGATGGACTTCTAATTTACAATTAGATTTTCCACACTCCATACATTTACAACCATCTCGTAAGATCACTGCTTTACGAATATTCTCATCCAGTCTATTGGATTTTTGATATTCCCATTTGTATGATTTATATCCATCTGTCATAGCACGAATATCAATAGCAACATCTTCCAGCCAATAATCCGTTATATTTATCCACTTGTTAAGCTGATTAATAACTCTTACGGTAGCCTGCCGTTTCTGTAAAATACTTGGAGCAATTCGTCCTTTTTGTTTGGAAGAACTCCGGTTATTAAATCTGGCTTGTCTGTATCTTTTGTGATAACGGTGATAACGCCTGTATCCACGTCTGATATCCATAAGATGTTTCACATCATTACGCTGCTCAATAGTTCCTTTAAAAACTACTTTGTTCTGTGTCTGACATTTCTGTACCAATGCAATACCTACATGAAGTCCACCGTCATCTATTCCGCAACGGATTTCATCTTTGCAGATCTCTTCGTCCGGTATTTCTTTATTAAGTTGTATCACCATTGGATATTTACTGACCAATGCTGCTCGTTTCTTACGAATAAGAAACCAAGCTTTTTGTTCCTTTGTCGGTGCTAATTGTTTCCCATCAGCATCTAACACAAAAGCATAACTTGTCATTTCTGACACCTTCCTTTCGGAGAATTTTTCTTCTTGCCAAGGTTGAGCAGAGGTTATGTATTTCCCTGTTGTCAATGCAGAACATTAGCATTGTTTCTTGGTTTGTACTCACAGAGCTTCAGGCTGAAGATTACATCTAAAGGTGTGTCTTTACCTTACTGCTCAACGTAGTTCCTATCTGCAGCATATCTTTCGACAGCAGCAGTCACTCAGGCTTGAAACCTATTGTTAAGCCATAGACAAGAGACTTAACGTGTCCACTCTTGTCTATGTTTGTATTCATATTTCTATGTTTTTGATTACTTAACAATTAGTCCTCTTTTTCGACTCCGCTTGCACAGCATTTCATACCAATAATTCCAAACAAAATCAGCACAGATGAAAAGGCAATTGGTATGACGTAAGATTCTATACCAATATTTCGATCTTTAATGTATTGACTTGGCTTTTCTGGATTAACCCATAACGTAATCGTAGATCCTTCTGGAACTGGATCTGATTTATACTGAAGAAGCGTAGCCTTAACTGAAGTATTGCCATATGTGTATTCTACGATCTGGTTATATTCTGTCTTGCTCCCACCTTCGTGGTCTGACACGTATTCCTTTATATTTTCAATAACTACAGCTTCAACTGGTTCTGTACATACCTCTACATCGTGTTCCATTGCCGGAAACCCTGTGGAAATGAAAAATATGAACATAATGATTCCGATAATAGCGAACACGAGACTTAATGCAAATCCTTTTGTATTTCTCATAAAATAATTCTCCTTATTCTCATTCGGTCTTGTTATCCTAAATATGCGCAAGCTTCAGACAAAGAAAAAGAGCCCTGAGATTTTTCTCAAAGCTCTGTTTCCTTTAGTTGATGATCGAAGAATGGAAGTCATCCATTATTGATCCCTCTCCAAGTTTAATATCAAAACTACCCGTTGATGTTACAGTTTCCGTTGTAACGGATTCTGCTGATGTCTTAACAAGATATTTGTTTGCGGTAATCTTTGTATTGATCTGATTTACGATTCCCATATCAATGTGGTCTGGATTTTCTGGAAGCCCAATATAAACCGGAATCCAGAAATCGAATACATAACATCTTGCAAACTCTGTATTTTCGCCATCAGCGTCAATCGAAAACGCTTTACTGCTTGGGTTGTTTTCATCGGTGTATTCTGTTTTAAGAATTGTTTCTTGCAGTAATCTTGTCGTTCCGTCATCTGATAACTGCATTCCCTGATACATTCCGTTGGTAAGCAATGTTGCGTTATAAATCATACCTGGTTCATCATGAGCAACATCATATTCGCCACTCTTTACAATACAATCTGGCCATTCGAGGTTTAAGGTATCAACCCATCCGGTTGTATAAATGTAAAGGCGACCACGATAACCTGCTTTGAATAATACAGAATCATTCAAATCGTCATCCTGTGTTAATCTCTCTACTTTTGAATACACTTCCGGTTTCCGTTCAGATGTTGTCTTGATTCCGGACATTTCGTTTCCAGCCATATCGGTTGCGTGTACTTCATAAGTGAGGTTCATAACATTCGGGAACATATTGTTGATATTTAAAACCGTATTATAATTGTACGTATAAGCTCCGTTTAAACCGTCCGCAAGATCTATATCCTGTTTGTTTTCCGGATTATTGGTGTCATATACAGTCAACCAAACACGATTAAGTCCTGATACATCTCGTTTACCACCAGCAGCATTCTCATTTTCGTCACTGAGATTGATAGATATCTTAGCTCCGTATGCGGCAGAGTTGTAAACGTTCCAACCTTCCCATGTTTTAGTACTATCTTTGTTTAAATGATTGCTATAAGTACCAAGAGAAACAGAAACCGTTGCTGTCGGCGCCTTTGTATCGACCTTTAAATTCATTTTCTTCGTACTTGTTGAACCTGTTAGAAGTCTACCACTGGACGCTCCTTCTTTGTCTGTGACTGTCAAATAGACACTGGTCGTTCCGTCTATACTGTATGGTTTAAATGTTGCATTATCCTGTGTGAGTACCGGAACTGCAACGGAATATGTTTTTGCGTCAAACACATCGTTACGTCCGTTATCGACACGTGTGATAACAGCTTTTCCGATACCATCTCCAGAATCTGTAGCTTCTGCATATAATGTATACGGTGTGTTTACCCATGCTGATACCGTTGTGTCAGATGCTGATTTATCAGTAACAACATAAGAATTGGTTCCGTTTACTGCATACAGTTTTACGTTTTCTGGATTTAAGTTTTTCCATTTGGCTGTGATCGTAGAACCGCTTTTTGTGACTTTGATCGTCGTAACATTATTTGTATGCGATACTACGGAACTACCAGTGGAACATTCCCATCCGATAAATTCATAACCGTCCCTTGTTGGGTCTACCACAGTAAGTGTCTTTTCATTACATTTCAGTTTCACATAAGGACTTCCAGTGTAAGAAGTATCAATCGTTGTAGCTACGACATTATTCGGTGTGAATACGTTATCTGCATCCCGGGCTCCACATCCAGAATAACCAGGATAGATTGGACTGATCTTACTGTCAGATCCTGTCGTGATCCATCCAGCGAACATATCAACCACAAAATTACCAACCATAGAATTAAGTCCTTGTTTTACAGCAAGACCGGCAATTCGGTTTGCGTTAACATGTGGGCTTACAAAGTCATGATATCTCGTTGACATTGAGGTTGCCCCTGGATTGTAGAAAATATACCCAGGCGGCAATGTTGGAGTGATGTCAGCATGGTTTCCATTCTGAATTTCTTTGTAATATCCAAGTTGTGCTTGAGCGGCAAATTCAACAGCGCCAGGAGCTCCGCCACCTGCTACGATATAGTTGTTTCCTGACACCTGGATATAAGATGCGGTACCAACCTGTGAAGTTACTGTATAAGCACAGAATGAATGGTTGTGAGAACCATATAAACCTGCATCCTTTGTCGCTCCGCCTGCTCTACCAACAATTGCAGCAATCTCATCTTCGGAATAATAATACCATGTTTCATAGTTTGCAAAAGACTGATTACTGCCGTTTGATCCTAATTGGTATTTAATAGATGTTTTCGGAGCATATGAGATTGGTGCACTTGTGATCGCTGAGCCATAACCACCAATAGCATTACCGAATCCAACATTTTTATCGTATGCAGAGATATCTCCACCCTTACCACCAGCAGCACTGAAGGAATAAGCTCCGGCATATCCGATTGTATCTGTATATTCGACACCAGCAGATGGTGTATACAGATAAATCGTATCACCGACATTTACATGAAGCTTACCTGCTACCGTGTTATTGTCAAGTGAAAGCTGTCCGTATACTTTATTCGTAATACTATCAACCGTATTCGCTGTATAAACACCTTCACTGAATGATGTCTCAGTTGCTTGTGATATTCCGCCTTCAGACCACACAACATTCAATACATCTGTTGATTTTGTTCCTCCGGTTTCGGTACATATCGCATTCGCTGTTTCTGTCACATTCGAAGCTGGCATATTAAATATATAATTCTGAGTTGTAGATACATTTGTTCCGGTCCATTTTGACCATACAAATTTAGAAGCAACATTCGCATCTATTCTAACTGTTTCTTCATATTTGTAAGTTCCTGCACCGATTACGTTTGTAATACCTTCTCCTTTTTTAAGTGTCACCGTATAGGAGTTTCTTGTGTAATAGTAGTTAATTACTGTGAGTCCTAACGGATCAACAGGCATTGTTTGTAATGCTGGAGCTGTAAACCCATCGTATGACTTTGTTGGAGGTGTAACATTAGAACCAAGGACCGCTGTTAACGTATCTGCTTCTTTAAATCTATATGTTCCATCTAACTGTTCCAAATAATGGTTTACAGTATAAGTCGTCGTATTTGGGATTGCGATTGTTGCGGTTCCGGAAATATTTCCAACCTTGTCGATTGTCGCAATATGCAGGTACCGAAGTGCGGAACCATCCTGTGTAATCGTAATCTTAGTATCTGTTGTTCCTTTTCCGTTTGCCGTTGTTACTTTTGTATTCTTGTTTGTATCAAGAACATACAAATATTTTGCAACTCCTGATGTGACATTGATATTATATCCTTTTGATGTCTTGAGCAAAGCACCAGTTTTCTGACTGTAACTGTTTGCTCTCACATAGTAATCCGTACCATTATCACCCGTATCTTCAAAACTGATTACAAACTGATTATTAGTCCTGTCAATGATCTGCAGATTACTTGGTGTATCCGGAGCTGCTTTGTCAGTCGCCTTGATCGTGTGCGAAACATTCGGATTCAAAGTCTGGGTTGCGAATGTTACAGACGCAAAACCATTTGCATCATCTTTTGATCCATCTGCATTATTGTATCTATTATACGTAGAAGCTCCGCCGTTTACAGTAGATCGTGGCATGCTTGATAATGTTCCGCCAATATATCCGGAGCCGCCAGCACCGCCACCATTTACTGATGGTCCTGTAACTCCGGCTCCACCGCCGATCCAGCCACCGCCGCCACCGGCACCGATTGAGTAAACACCAGCCTGATTACGGTATGGTGCATTTGCTCCGTTTGCTCCTCGTCCGAAGGTTCCACCATTAACTCTTCCGCCACCGGTAGAACTATTTTCACCAGTACCACCACCAGCACCTGCTGCACTGTTACCAGAAACACCGCCTGATCCACCGGCAACCATAATTACTTCACTTTGATATGAGGCGAAATTTGATAAAACACCTCGATTTGTTTTTGTTATGGATGTTGCTCCGCCACCGCCAGGAGCTGTACTTCCTGGAGATCCATATCCGTCATACACTTTTCCACCACCACCGGAACCGCCGCCGTTATATCCTCCAGCACCAGGCTGACCGCCTGTTGTTTTGTTATCGATCCATTCACCAGGCTGTCCGTGACCACCAACACAGATATAAATTGTTTCTCCGGCATTCAGGTAAATATAACCAGTTGATGTACCACCAGCTCTACCTTCGTTCGTCGGCTGTCCATTGAACCAGTTACCTGGATAAGCACCACTCGTAACCAGATAGTACTTCCATAATTTTGTTCCACCTTCTGCTCCGACCGCTTTCAAATAATAAAAACCAGACACTGGAGCTGTATAAGACTGAACTCCACCGGAATAATAGAAATTCGTTGTAGTCCCGCCTTCTGTCTGCGTGATACTATCAGATGAGATATTCGAGTAATTCACACCATCATAGGATAACTGTAACTGAAATGTTTTCTCAATACTATCATTCTGACTGATGTTTACGAGAATTCCGCCTTCTCCATTATATAATAATGAATTATATTTCGCTTCGACGGCAAGGTCGGCACTGTAAACGGCTTTGATTGTGTCATCACCAAATCCAAATGTGTATTTCATGCCACTTAGTGTACCAATCAGTGTTTCATTGCTCTTTTCATACTCGATGAAAGTATACCCACTATAGCAGTTTGGAATTGGTAACGAAATCGTTGTTCCATAAGTGCCGTAGTATGTTGTTTTTGCTAAGGTTCCTCCATCTTTGACATCAATTGTAAGTGTATAAGAAGGATTTCCTTCATATGTGATCTTACAACTACCGTTTCCAATGTGGTTTGATATCTCTGTTGAGGCGCCACTTAATTTCGACGCAATATATCCGGAACCGCCACCGCCGCCAATATACCCTGCATTTCCATAGGTTCCGCCATAATAGCCGCCACCACCAGCGCCGCCATATCCAAGTTTTCCATAAACCTGAACATTTGTATGTTGACTGACGGTTGCCGTTTTATTACTATCCTGCCCCTGTCCGAATGCGTATCCGGCTGTTTGTGTACCACCATTAGAATGCTCATTTTTAACTCCGGCAGCTCCGGTTCCGTTCAATCCGCCACCATTACCTGTTTGCGAACCACTAAAATCGAGCGTACCAGTACCACCACCGCCACCGGCAACTAAAAGAACAGAATCTTTCTTGTCTTTAAATGCAGATAGGGTTCCTAAGTTGTCAAACGTAATTGATGTGGCTCCACCACCGGAACCAGTACCATAATAACCTGTACCACCGCCATTATAACCACCTGCTGCTGATGCAGAACTAGATGACATTGATCCTTGACCTCCGACAGCGATATAGATCGTTTGTCCCTTTACTAAGGTTACAGATCCTGCAGCATGACCACCATATCCACCTTTTGTTCCAATCCAATAGCCGCCCTTATCTGAACACCCGCCACCAGACGCACCATATGCATCAATTGTGTAGGTTCCAGTTTCTGGTGCAGTAAATGACTGGATTCCTCCTGTATATGAAAATGACCATGTATTATCTGCAGCTTGTGCTGTCATCGAAGTATCTGTAATAACAGTCACGATCACAAAACACATTGCCAAGATCATCGATAATATTCTCTTCAACTCATGTTGTGTTTTTAACTTAGCCATTCGCATTTTTTATCTCCTTCTATTGTTTTGTATTATGAATTCTTGTATTTGTCTCTATATTTTTATATGTAGAGATTGAGTAAAAACTCCGAAGATTCTCCGCCTTAACAGGCTCAAATCGTAAACACAAGTTTTTACGATTAAGCTTCGTAATACTCAACTCTCCAAATCACGAGAACTTGTTTCGAGCGATCTGTACTCCGCAAGGAGTTGAATCAAGCACACCGCGAAGCTTTATACTATTGAACGTTAGTAGTTCAATAGTCTTGGCTTCGTGTGTTCTTGATAAGGCTCAAAATCTGAAAAACTCGTCAAGGAATTTCCCAGTTCGATTATAAATATGGACAGCCAAATAACAAAGAAAAAGAGCTCTGAGATAATTCCCAAAGCTCTTAATTCTGTTAATTGATAATCGAAGTATGGAAATCATCCATAATGGATCCTTCTCCTAGTCTCATATCAAATGTTCCCATTGAAGTTACCGTTTCTGTTGTGACAGATTCTGCAGAACTACGAATTAAGTACTTATTTGCTATGATTTTCGTTGTAATCTGATTTATGATTCCCATGTCAATATGATCTGGATTTTCTGGAAGTCCAATATAAACCGGAACCCAAAAATCGAACACATAACATCTTGTGAATCCAGTGTTCTCTCCATCTGCTTCTACTGTGATCGTTTTACTGCTAGGATTGTTATCGTCTGTGCATTCTGAAGTTAATACTGCTTCTTGCAACATTCTCTCGAATGGATCACTGGAAGGCGTCATGTCCTGCGTCATACCATTTGTGATCAAAGTCGCATTATAGATCATACCTGGTTCATCATGAGCGACGTCATATTCTCCACTCTTTACAATGCAATCCGGCCATTCGAGACTCAAAGTATCAACCCATCCGGTTGTGTAAATGTAAAGACGTCCGCGGAATCCAGCTTTAAACAATAATGGATCTCCAAGGTCATCGCTTGTTAGTTTTTCAACCTTCGAATACAGTTCTGGTTTTCGCTCTGTTGTTTTTGTGATCACAGGCGTTTCGTTTCCAGCAACATCCACAACATGGAGTTCATAACTTAGATTCATAACATTCGGAAACATGATATTCGTCTTCAAAATGTCTTCATAATCATAGGTATATACATTGTTTGATCCATCAGCGACGAGTTCAATATCTGTTTTGTTGTCCGGATTGTCGGTATCAAACACAGTTAACCATGCATGACTGATTCCGGAAACATCTTGTTTACCACCAACAGCATACTCGTTTTCGTCACTGATTGTAATGGTGACTTTTGCTCCGTATGCAACAGAATCGTAAACAGCCCAATCCTGCCAGCTTTTGGTGCTTACTGTATTTAGTGGATTCTCGTGAGTTCCAAGTGTAACTGACATTGTTGCCTTTGGTGCTGTAGTATCGACTTTTAAGTTCATCTTTTTCGTACTTACAGATCCATCCAAAATTCGGTCTGTTTTCGTTCCTTCTGTATCCGATACGGTCAAAAAGATACTTGTTGTTCCCTCTACACCGTAAGACTTAAAGGTTGCGTTTTCTTTTGTAAGTCTTGTTACTTTACTGAAGGTTGTTCTGTCGAATACAGCATTACTATAGGCATCTGCTCTGGTCACAGTTGCATTTGCAATCCCATCTCCGATGTCTTCCGCCTGAGCCCACAAGGTATATGCCGTATCAGACCATTCAGACACACTAACGTCATTTGCCAGATCAGCAGACGTTACATAAATTCCGTTATCATTTTTCGCATACATCTTCACATTTGCCGGAATAAAGTTTTTCCAGTGTGCGTATAATGTCATATCACTTCCGTCTGTCTGGTTATCATTTAAGCGTGTGAAACGATCCGTACTATTGATCTTATTTCCACCGACTGGTTTATCATACCAACCTAAAAACTCATATCCATCCAACGCAATCTCTGGAAGTTCTCCATATAGGTCATCAAAGAATATCTTCTTATCTGATGTATCCCCAGTTGGAACTCCGATCGCATACCTTCCGGTCTCTGTGTGATCTAAGTTTGTATCAAAATGCAGCGTGTATTCAATGGCAGTCCATTTTGCATACAACGTTTCGTTTGCTTTTGCGGGAATATAAGTATCGTTTGCTTTTCCAATGTATTTTGTACATTCTGGATCCTGATACCAGGCAATAAATTTGTATCCAGGCTTTTTACCTTCCGGAAGTGTAACTGATACCTGACTCCATTGTGCAATCATATCTACTTTGTTTCCCTGTATTGATGTTAAATTTGTTACCGTTTCTTCGTCATTATAATGTCTTGTTTCCGCATGTACTTCCGGCGGACCTTTCATTGTCACTAAAGCGATTAAAATGATCGACGTCAAAACAATCAGAAACGATTTCTGTTTTCTATAAATTGTATCCATCTTAATACCCTTTCTATACGTATTTCGTTATCTTTAAATATGGGTGCTTAGTGTACAGAGAAATATTTCGGAACAAGAAAAAGAGGAAACAACAATCTGATTTTCAAAATGTTGTTTCCTTTTCACCTGTTCCCTATACTCCGGTTCTCATTATTGTACGATCACATAATATGTAACCTTTGTGATTTCATATGTGTCATCCATTCCAGTTTGTAACGTAATTGTTGTCACTCCTGTTTTCTTTCCAGTAATTGTGATCAGGTCTCCATCGATCCTAACATCTGCAATCGATTCATCATCAACTGTATAAGTAATCGGAAGCCCGGCATCATTTCTTTCGATTTCAAATGTGGTGCTGCCAAGGTTTGTATTAGGTATCAAACAGCTTACGTACTGACTGAACCGTAAATCATTCGGAATTCTGATATTCGAATTCCATCCCTGGAACTCAAGATCACATTCATCAGAAGCGATTGGAATCATAACTGTAGATGACTTTTTATCACTATCTTCATATGCTAAAACTTGATGTCTTTCATATTGATTCTTTGATAACTGTTTTTCTGTATCATAAATATGAGTATCGTCTTTCATTGTTCCGGATGTTGCATCATTACCATCATAAGACACTAGATACGTATTCTGTACCCAATGCGCATACAATATCATTGTATCATAATACTGGTAATTACCATTACGATCCCAATAGATCGAACCTGTTAATTTGGCACCGGTGTTTGGATTATATACGAGGTTTCCGCCGGATGCACTGTCATACCAGCCAGCAAAAGTATACCCTGGTTTCGTTGGAATGTATGCAAACTCATTAAAACCTACATTTGCTTTTCCGCCATAAGGAATATTCACATTGTCTACTGTAATGCGTCTGTCTCGACCATTATTAAACTCAAGTTGGACGCCGTAATTTCCATTACCCCATTTTGCATACAAAGTCTGGTCGGCGTCAAAATAGGTTGTGTTTACGAGGATGTTACCAGATTCGTCAATCAACATTGTACCCGTTCCATTCGTACCCGTATAATAGCCTTCAAAATTCTTTCCTCTCACTTTCGGGTACTCAATGGTTGTGGTCATAATGCCTTTGCTGTCTTCGAAATATCTGTCATAATATTCCATCATATAAGGGTCTGCTGTGTCTTTGTTAACAAGACCAGTCATGCAGTAATCAAGGGTGATCTTATATTTCTTAAACGTCCATTCTGCATATAAGGTTGCGTCTGATGTATATTCACTGGCATCTATTGCAAACGTTCCATCCGCATTGATTACCGTTCGATTTCCAAGTTTGTAACCCTGGAATTCGTATCCATATTTTGTTGGTACCGCAATTTTTGTGATCGTTGTTCCGCGTGCTGTTTTTGTGTACCGACCTCCGGATACATAAGCGACGGTATCTCCATCGGTACATGCAGGCTGCAGGTCATCCTTTCCGTCACGGACTAAAGTCAAAGTGTATACATTGTCAGACCACTGAGCTACAAACGTTACATCTTTCTTAAACGAAGCCATGTCAACTGTCTCGCCTGCTGCATACGTTCTACTTGTATAAGAAGCGTCAAGTTCTGGGTCGTATGCCAGTTTCCAATATAGGAATGTCGCATTTGGTTTGGAAGCAGTTGGTAGTGTGATCAGTGTGGATCCGGAAATATTTGGAGACATTACGTCTGTTGCACCTTCTACGGATCCATATTTATAGGCAAACCCATATTTGGTGTACGCTGGGAAAATACCGAATGGACCTGAGTCAGTATAATATTTATCAACGTAATAATAATCGCCATTTTTATACAAATTTGAATAATAACTAGCTGCACGCAAACTCATATACAATGTTGTGGATGTTGATGTATCATAGGTATAGCCAAGCGTTTGCCAACCTTTACCTATGTTACTTCTTGGAGTTCCTCCAGAAAAGCCACCCATAAAATACTTCTTACCGGTTGGTACATTATTCAAAACTCCTGTCCACCAATAATCGATTCCTTCGCCACGATCTGTAGGTGTGGTCGAATTTGAAAACCAGCTAGTTCCACTCCATGATCCGTAATCCATATAGTTTACAGAAGTATCAAAAGTATCTCCACTTTGGTCGAGTTTAGTCCCGTTCGGTGATCCAACGATTGCGTTTCCTTGTTCGTCTGCCTTCTGTAACGTCCAAGTGTGATCCCAGCTTAGTGTTGTCTTCTTTGACGTCTCACTTGCAGTTCCACCATTGCCATCAAAAGAAGCTACATAGTTGATCGTATTAATATCCGGGTTTGGAATACCAATTTGTGTTCCAACCTGTTTTGTAATGATCGCTGGGTTATCTTCTGTATAGGTTGCTCCATTATAGGTCCATTTACCAAGAGTAGGTCTCACGTATAAAGTTGAAAGACCCGCAGCATCATACAGAGTTTCTATTGTAACCGTTGCTCCATTCATTCCTGGCTCAGCCAGTACTTCGCTTACTAATTGTGTTATATTTGTTGCGCTGTCATAAATCTGTGAACTGCCATCTGGTTTCACAACTGTAATACGTTTGTCTGAAGTAGCCTTGAAATTTGTGATTGCCGGAGCATAAACGCCGCCATCTGTATAAGTCTGACCATACATTACCTGTTCACTTTTACCGGTAATTGATTTTGATGCATTCGTCCAGTTGTTAACGATATCCTGGTCATCATACCATTTATCTGCAAGTGCTACCGTATGATATACATTAATGCTGTTAACGGTTGTCTGAATGCGGATTTCTGGAATATCTGTTTCTCCAACAATGTCTTCGCCAACAGACCATTTTGCGTAAGTTACTAATCCAAACGTCTCACCACTGACGGTTAGCGTTTTCTTCTTATCATCATAGGAAGATTCATTCGTAAACAATGCAGGCGTTCCATATTGTGCTGTGTTTCCATAACTATCTCCACTTCCACCATTTGTGCCCTGTCCATTTACGGATCTATATGCCCAGGTTCCAAGTTTATAGAGATCAAATGACTGGATCAGTGATCTATGGGCACTATAATAATCGGAAGCGCTGAATCGTGGCAGATATTTTGCATTATTTCCGGAAACAAAAGTATTGAATCCGCTACCATTTCCGTTTGCATCAATTCGTGTAAAATATTGTGCAATCTGAGCTTCTGAAGGCGAATTAATACCAACAACATCTTTCATGAACTTCTTTACAGTACTATAACTTTCACCATCGTATTTTGCAATGACGCCGAGTCCGTTTGCAACCGTATAATTGCATCCGCCTGGGAAATACCAGATATCCATACTATCAGAGGATGCAATGTTTCTGGTTGTAAGAGAGCTGCGTCGGATTGTTGCCGGATAAGGTGTAGATCCGCTGGATTTGTCTGGTTCCAGTCTAATATAAGTCTGTAATACATTCCGCTCTGTTAGAGTTTCTGTTGTATTTCCGTTATTGTTGTAATCAGAACCATCAACAAAGGTAAGTTCATTGTAGTTTTGTAATACTTTATCACTCTGGAAGAAATCAACCCAGCTGTATTTCAACCCATCACCCTGCCACATTTTCACATACTGATTCTTTGTATTGTTGACAGCTTGCGGGATTTGACTTGCAGTGTACTTTTTACCAACTGGAACACTGTTTGTATGTGAATTCCAATATTCGTTTGCTTTTGATACGTTCCAGTTTGCAATTGTTCCGTTTTTATCAACACCTGCGAAATAGCCATATGGTCTCACATTAAAATCATATGCTTCTGCTGTTCCTGCTGCTCCGAAAAAGTTCGTATACCAGGAATGACCTTCTTCTAATGCTTCTCCCATGTCATAGTTTGAAAATGTAAACTGTAACATGAATGTAGAACTTCCGTTAGCATCGTTCTTTGCAGCAGATGCCGTACTTTTGGATACGTTTGTCTCGCCGCCCTTTTTAATGATACTGATAAAACTTGCAGCTCCTGCTGAGACTGCTCTTGCTCCGGTTACACTTGGACTGTTGCTTGACTGAGCTGACGTCTTTCCGATTCGTATCACTTTCTTATTGGCGTCTCCTTTTACAACACTATCTGTCGTAAACCCAGACACAACGGAAGAAGAATTGAAATGGTTTACTTCATCAAAATTAGACATATAAGGTGCTGATATCGTAAACTTCGTAACACCATGCATGTCGTTCAGGTATAGGTAACCAACAGAGTTATCATACCACCACCAGGTGTTCGCGTTAGAGATAACCAGATCGTCTTTGTGTTCCTCGTATTGTTTCAGACAGTAATCAATAAACGGTGTTTTTATCTCTGCCATTTCTATTAGATCGTCACCTAGTAATACATCTTCATCTGTGATTTCAAAAGAAGTTTCCTCTACATCGCTGTTTAATATCTGACTACGTTCTTTGATCTCTTTCATATCATCTTCTGATAATGATGAGAGAAACTCTCCTACGAATGCATAATGAGTATCCCTTAAATACAGGTCGAGATCATCATCACTTATATTCCTCCAATCAAGATCCATAATTCCTGGACCAAGATCTGTTTCCGTTTTTCCTTTCCACGTAACACCTTCTGTATGTGTGTGATCGAACATTCCGGATGCAAAAGCATAATCTGCTCTTTTATAGACATTATATGGGTTTACAATACCATATCCATAGTATTCATCCCAATCTGTATCATTTGGATTTTCAGCAGCAGAATTGATCAGCTCATCTGCATCTGCACCATCAATTCCCATAATATAAGCATACATGGAAGACATTCTGATTGCCGCGTTTGAGGTTCCGTCAACGCCATCATAGTTGCCATACGTTGCATAGTCGATCGTATCTCCATAATTGCTATATTCTGCAAACTCCCCATTGACATCTACAGATGAAACAACGATCGCTTCCGGAATATTTGATGGAGTTATTTTGGCTACGTCCATACTTCTGTTTCCGGCGGATACAATTACCTTGATACCAGCATCTGTAGCCTGCTTAATCGCATCCGTAAGCAAGAAGGAACTCTCAGATACTCTAGCATTCATACTGATATTAATGATATCAACATCCTTCTCGATCGCATACAAAATACCTGCATAAGTACTTGTGATCGTAGCGAATCCGTCTTTGTTTGCTACTTTGATTGGCATTATTTTTACGTTATCGTTTGTCATTGATGTAACGATTTCTGCCATTCTGGTACCATGTCCGTTATCATCTTCTGTATTTCCTTGCTCGTCATCTACTGTATTGATTCCTTTTAGAATCCTGTCACTGTCTCCCGTATATCCGGTATCAAGGATTGCAATCGTAACCGGTTTTGTTGAAGCCGTTTCAGTGTCGGTATCCATAACAATTGTATTATCTTCCCCGGCTTCTGTGTCTTCGGTTACAATATCTCCGGAGACATCAAAAACAGCTTCATAAGATACTGTCATATTACTGGAGACACATTCCGTATGCGCGTAGTAGGCTGCTTTCTCACTCAAAAACATAACAGCCTGCATATTCTCTGACAAGGAGATAACGGAAAATGTTATGTCTTCTTTGTCCGTGTCATTTTGGTCGCTAATAACTTGACTCACTGCTGCATTTCCAATTGAGGTTGCTATTTCTTTGTTTCCTTTTATAAGAATCGTCTTAAAATGAGCCTGTTTATCCGGTGACCAGCCATCTTCGTCATAAATAAGACTATGTAACTCATCAGTCTCTAATTCTCCATGGGTTCCCTCATTTAAGAATGCGAACTGTTCGGCATCAAAGTTTTCGTACGCATCATGATCGTATCCGTTTAAAATATCCGAAGACAGGCGTGCAGACTCAGATGCCATACGTTTGATATTACTTATATTACTACTCGAATAAAAACACATTCCAGTGAGAAAAACAACAAACGCCCCGAGTACTACTGCCTGTATCCTTTTTAATCCGTTTTTCATAATCTATCCTCCAAATTGTTAATTGAAATAACATTTTCGTTTGTTTTTGTATACTAAATATGTGTTCCCAAGTTGCAGACAAAAAAAACAGTCCTTTCATATCAGAAAGAACTGTTTCGCATGTAACGATTATGCATATATAATTTCGTCAATATTTTCTATCCTGTTGATGTCAAATCCTTTGCTTTCGAACTCTTTTTGTCTTTCGTATCCTAAAATTTGTCTAATATGCTGATAACCAACAGCTGCGTTATATACCGGAACCATACTTTTGTCACTAAATTGTCGAATCCAAGTATTCGAATCGACTTCCTTTGAACTAGTTCGTCCCAAATACTCTTTCAATTCAGACGTTGTTAAATCTAATGGCAGTAACAGAAAACATGCAATTACGTCTTCTGTTGTTGTATCTATATCTTGAGGAATCATGGTTGTATCATATATGCCTTCAAACATTGATTCTTCTCCTCTCAACAAATACTTTGCAATTCCGCGAGCTATTGCGTATCTTTGTGTTTTTGCATCCAATAATTTGTTAACAACAATTGCCATTTTGCCTTGTTTTTCTTCAATTAACCGACTAAGGATGCCAGTTGTAGTGCATGATTCCTGGTTTTCAAAATCCAAGTAATGCACTTCGAATCCAATATGAGACGCAATTGCTTCTATATCTATTGGAAATACAACTGGTCGGTCACCATAAACTTTGCGAATTAAATTCATACAGTACTCTAAAAACTCGGAATATAATTCTGTTGTTGATTGCATTATTACACTTATTTTATCTGCTTTTGCTTGCATGTTGTTCTCCTATAATTTTCTTTCCTATTCTTAGTTTAGTATGCAATACGTTTTAGGCGCCTATCCATTAGAATGCAGGAACAGGAACTTATATATGTTCGAAATTGATCGATATCCGCACTTCCGGTTCCATATGTGCATCCGGTCTCAGGCGCCGAATCCTTTTGCATTGATCCGTTTTTTAGCACCTTTACAAGACATTCCCCGTATATCTTTCCTTTCGACACCATACGATTACGCCCCCTTTTTCAATCTCAAGTCAAGTATTGTCCTGATATCGTATTTTGAATGTGTTTTCTTTTTGCTTTCCGGGATTCGGATGCCCATCTTTCTGGAATCATTAAGATTTACACTCTTTTTGCCACAGGTATCCATAAATTCCAAGAATGTTTTGGCATCAATATAATACGTTTCCTCAAAGTCTCTGAAATTGATCACGATTCCTGCAATCGCACCAGCATTAGAGGCTTTTACCAGGTTTTCAATCTGTCTTCGTTTGATTGGAGCATCCTTTGTACCGAACCCAAGTGTTTTTTCTTTATGACTTTTTAATTCGAGTGCATACATCTGACCGTTTTCGCAAAGGATTATATCATAAGGGCTTTTAAGCGAAAATCGTTGTGTACTGTGATTCACATCAAATCCAAGTGCAGCGTCATGCAGTCTGCAAAAATACACACCTTCTGGAACGGATGCTTTAAAATCGTCTTCGAATACTTTTCCTACGTTCTTTGCCATAACTATAATTCCTCACTTTTCCGTTTCAAAATAAGCTGAACATGAGTTGGGTTCTGCATCTGGATACCAAAATCGTTTTCCACCTGGTTGCTGATAAACTGATTCGTATACAGATTCTTGAAAACAATCTCATAATTTCCGTTCGAGATAATATCCATGAGACCATCAAGTGTCAATGGCAGATAGTTTTCGTGTAATTCTCGGTCCCAGTTCTCAACATACCGGTACTTCAACAGGAAATGATAAAGATGATAACTGGTTGCGATCTTACCGTATACGCGTTCGTAATCATCTTTTTGTACTCTATAAGTTTCGTTATTGTTGAGTTTTACAAGATCAAAGATATTTGCAGCTGTGTTTTTTCCATCGACTGTAATCATATCCCGAACAACAATATACTGAAATCCAGACTCAAATACTGCTTTCCAGAATAATTCCACCTGTTTTGGATCCATATAACTGTATACTTCATGAATGACGCTGCTTAAGTTTAGTATACAATGTTTCGGATCCGCTACATTATGTAATGCCGGATACCGGGATCTAATCCAGGTGGCATTTGGGTTGCGAAGTGTGAATAACTCTTTAAACGCCACCTCATTGTCGATCCCGATCTGCTGCCAGTCGATTCCCAGTTGACGCATGGTTTGAAACAGACATCCGTCTGCACACCCAAAGTCAACGATTGTGTCTATTGCATCTGTCGGAATCTGATTTAAGAAAAACAACTTTTCTGCCATTGATCCTTCCATACGCGATGCATAGTTTTCTGTATTTTTGATTGCTGTTACTGTGCTCATAGGTTAATAATCCTTTCTATTCCGTTTTTAAGAATCGATCTTGAAGTTTATTTCGATTTCGCTTAAGTCTCACTGTATTACTTTTTACTTTGACTGGATTCCTATACATTTTACAATAATTCTTATAACAATTTAGAAAGCGTTTTAACTGGTCATGGTTACTTGTATTTACTAACTCAAGCATTTTCTTATTGAACCATTTACCAGGTTTAATGTAATCCAGGATAAGTTTGTTGTATGTTTGTGCGAAATCCATGAATTTACCCAACCGTTCCTGTTGCTGCTCTTTCGTTTCTCTATCTATAATTGACACACAATGGATTTGCATCTTTTTTCCGACTTCGCAAATGTAGAATCGAGATCTGAGATATTCTGTCTGTTCTGGTGTAAATCTACATGTTTTCGCCCATTCATCAAAGCTTTCTGTACTTGTAACAACAATCATATCTCCAACAAAATACTGATTGTTCTTTTCTCGGTGCGTAATCTTAACTGGTTTATCTCCACAGAGTTCTAAGAATCGCGACATATATTTTCCATCAGTCCAATTATCTAGTAAAATTGCTTGAACTGATGTACTTATATTACGAAACTTTGCAGGACCATAACCTCTAATATCATAAAAATGGTTGTATCCCATTTGTTTTAAGGCTTCGACACTTGTATATGTCTTTCCTGTATTCGTTTTTCCATGAATGAAAACACAGAGTCGGTTCACGTATACAGTTTCTTTTGCTTTAGACTCTGCCCCTTGGTTATATATTTCTTCTAACATTTCGAGATCAAGTTCACATCGCAATGGAAATCTCTTGCTAAAATACCAATCACCAAAATCTCCAAACTCTCTTCCAAGCTCGTATGCCTGAGCTCCTGTTTCTGCAATCTCTTTATTCGTAACTTTCTCTGTTCTTACTGTTTGTTTACTCATTTTGTATCCCTCTTCGTATTGTTGTTTTTACGATCTCAATCTAAGTGAATAACTTACTTGCCTGTTATTAATAAGGCTCACAATCTGAAAAACTCGTCTTTCGTTCACACAGAATAACCGAAAGTCCTATACTTATCCTTAAATATGTGTAAACTATTTGCAAACAAAAAGAAGGCAGCCATAATAGCCACCCTCTTTCGTTTGCATTTATTCTGTTTTCAGTCGCCTTCCATAGCCTAGTACCGTTCCTTTCTCTGGATCCGATCCAGTTTCTGACGTCTGTTATCAGTACGTGCCGGTTTTCCACCTGGTTTCTTCTTATACGTTTTGCAGATCTGGCACTGATGACGAAACGTTCCCTCTTTTCCTGAGTCACAGTTTCCTTCACAAATGTAATGAATACACTGAATTTCTCTAGTTTTTGCCATAAGCGTTTCCTCCTTGCGTGTGTTTATTGGTATTTTGATACATTAAATATGGTTTCAATCACTGCAAACAAATTAACAAAATCGGTTATTTTTCGAATATGCCCATAAAGGTAAACAGACGAATAGAATACACTCGTTCATCCCATATTTATCGTATACAAATAAACAATCATAAAAGGAGACAAATCAGGTTACTGGTGTGCCTCCTTTTTATTGTTTACAGGAACAATCACAAAAACATTTTAAGGAGGATTAACACCCATGATTAAGTTATTTAATTCCAAAACCACTTTTGAGGAGGCAGTAGAGATTAGCCGTACTGTTTCCGACCTGACCGAACTCGATATGATTCAGATTTCAGCTCTTTTTGTTGCAGCAAGAAGTACAGGAAACGAAATCCTGGAAATGAAATGTCGTAACCGGTTAAACGAATACAGCCAGACAAAGTCAAATCTGAAGTACATCGTAAATCGTATGTACGGCAAATACGGAGTTGACGAATTGATGTACCTGTATCAGCAGTATTCGTACGATGAGATCTACGACATGATCAGCCCAATGGTTTCCGATCTTTGGAATGAACTGACATGGAAATTCGTTTCCGGTTATCTTGGTGATACAAGAGCAAACCGAAACAATTTCTTTTACGGTCGTTTCTTAAAGATCAGAATCAAAGGTCTGTACTGCAAATTGATCAGTGATCTTGCAAAAGAACGTTATCCAAAGTTAACATTCAGCATGTTGAGACAGTATGTGAAACTTCGAAAGCTGACAAGCTACCAGTTCATTATTTCTCGTCATACAAACAACGAGTTGAATCAGATCTTATTGGACGCTGAGACAGAAACCCTGTCAATGAAGTATCTCAATCAGATGCGTGTTGCTTTTGGATACGAACCAGAGGTCGAAGAAATTCCGTTAAGAGAACAGCCTGCATGGAAAGCTGCTCACAGGAATGAAAGAGAATTCTGGAAGAAGACAAAGGCAGACAAGATCAATCAGAAGGAGCAGGACGGTTTTATTCTGTATCTGAAACGTGATTTCGATTTCACGGATGATGAACTTGCAAACCTTGTAAACTGGCTCATGATTGCCAGATATGAAGGTCGTGTTGGAGATGACATTCCTGTATGCGAATCACTCAAGAATCGATACAAAGACAAAAAGAGACTGAGTGTCTCAAAGAAAGGTGGAACAAGAATTACAGAAATCAACTACATGAAAGAGATGCGTATTGAAATTCTTATGAACTGTGATACCGATTTCGTTTCCCCAGTGTTTATTCATACATTGGAATCCGGAATTGGTGGAAAAATCAGAGGACAGATCAACGCACATCTCGCAGCCTAAAGTTTAGAAAACACTCATGGGAATTCTCTTTGGAGATCCTGTGGGTGTTTTTCTTTACTTGGGCTGCCTTTACAAGTTGTAAATTATGCTTTACATATATGTAAAGCTCTAGGGTTTACATATGCGTAAACTGAAATAAAAGAATGCACCTGCTAGAATCCCATATGAGATATCTATAGATGCATTCTTTAATTACGTTTACAAAAGCTGTTCTGCATACTTTCCGAGATCTTTTTCTGCCTCGGTTTTCAGTGTGTAAAATCCGCTCATGTAATCCATTTTTGATGCCGATAACGCTTTGAATATACATTCTGCCAAAATCTGGTTTGCGTTTGCTTCGTACATATTCTGAATTTCATCAATGCCGTCATCGAAATACATCATCGCGACATTATTAAGGTAATTCAAACTATAGTTTGCGAGATCGATATTCGATGCACAAGCTACATACTGGACTTCAAATGTTTTCATATCAAGCTGAGACCGAACTTCGCCGAATACGAATTTAGTATCTGAGTACTTCTTTCCTATAAATCCGGTTTTCTTGTCATCTTTCTCCTGACAATTTACCTCTTCCTTACCCTTATCCTTTTCTTCAATCATTCGTTCCATGATTTCGTCCATCTTGACTCGCAACTGTTCTGCCTTTGCGAATGCTTTTGTGATGTTTTCCAATGTATCTGCATTTGAAGAAAATCCTGCATAAGTATATGTTGCAATACCGTATGCGTCATAGAAAAATGTCAGATTAAGTTCGCTGCATTCGAATTTCACTCGTTTTGCATACATACCTTTGTACCAGGCAGTTTTCGCAATCTCATCGCTGCTTGAGATCACTTCAAATTCATCGATTTCCTCTGTTAACCCGCACTCTTTGCATGCAAGACGCAAAGCTTTTTCCTGTAAGTTAACGACGTCATCATGAACCTGTTCTCTTTGTTCAAAATAATAATCTTCTGGTGTCATATTATTCTCTCCTTTTCTACTGTGTTTTGTTTTGGATACTATAAATATGTGCCGGAAAAGATATCTACAAAACAAAATAATACCTGTGGGCACCCATTATGAGTATCCGCAGGTATTGTTCAATGATCATTAGCGATCGAGATCTTCGTCAGCGCATTCCAGGTCGTCCGTTATCAAACATTGCAAATCGTCCGTCCAGACAACAGAACTTTGTGTAGAAGTCTGCATCTGTGCCGGATTTGGTCCCTGTAAATCAGAATCGATGTCTTCTGGATTCACTTCCATATTTTTCACGTCCTGAAAGTGCTGACTATGTTCTAATTCTTCGTTCGAATACAAAGCTGTCTCCAATCGATTTAATAATTCTTCTGATGTTATTTCTGGTATCTTAATCATGGTAACCAATCCCCTTCCCAATTTGTTACCCTAAATATGTGTCGGAAAACAAAAACTTATTTCTAATTTTTCGCTACACCACAATTTGTAATTGCTCTCATCATTCTGGATGGACATTGCCTGTGTTTCTCAAATTCTGGTTGCTCTCCATTTAATTCCGTTTTGATGTATTCCTGCATCGCTCTCAACGCTTCGTCTTCAGATGTGTATTCTTCTTCGATCTCGTATGGATTAAGAGGGACTATATATGGAATCCATGAGTCGGCGATCACGTAATTAGATTCTGAACCAAAAGTCTCTTTGACTTCCTCGATTCCACCATGATAATACTGTTTCAAGATGTTATCAGTACGATCTATCGGAGCTCCACTGATATTGATATCATAATCAAAAATCCCATAAAGTTTCTGTACAGGATCCCCACCAAATCGATACCGAATCCCACAAACTCGAAACCTGGTTTCATCGATCTTTTTAAATATTACTTGCAGATTTGTGGGAGTCCAGGATGGGTCAAGTGCTATATTCACTTCTCGTACGCTAAATTCATTTCGTTCCATAAAACTGATCCTTTCTATTCGCAACATGTTTTTGTTTCCGGTTATTCTGATTTCTAACATCCAGAGCCCATGTAATTTAAAATTCTTTTCGTTTGCTTATGATAAGGCTCAAAATATAGAAATCTCGTCACCGGAAACGAAACAGTTCTGATTCAATTTTGGCATACATGCAAAACAATTAACCGAGAATTCCAGCCATACTTCTTAAAACCTGATCTTTCTTGCAATAATTGGATCTTTATCCAAAGTCGGACACAAAATAAGTTCATCTTCATGTGGCATAACACGTAGATCAATCATATAATTTCGTGTTGTTCCGGCATCGTCTGTTGTAATTCCGGCTGTTTCTGTCAAAAATTCGATCGTTTGCTTATCATTGGTTCCCAAACATACGATTGCAATTGCATTACAAAGGACTGTATTATAGTCATCGGGATGCTGCATTTCCAAATTTGTGATGGACTGATAAATAAAATCAACACTCAATCTGAATCGACGTGCTTCAACACAAAACAATCTGGTATCATAAAAACAAAGACTCGCTTCATCCATAATCACTCTCGTCATCGGGGCTTTTTCGTCATACATCATTGTATACCGGTACACGAGTTCATCCAAAAAGATTGATTCGTAAACGCTTTTTTCAAACCAGTCCGTTTCAACAAATAAAACAGTATTTGTTTTATGCATAAAGTCATGAACAAGAGTTGAGAGATCGATTGTGTCTCCTGGTAACAATTCGTTAAGTCTGACAATCAAGCCCATAACCACACTTTCTCTGACAGTCGAAGATAGAGATCTGATTGTTTCTGACCAATAAGCAGCATCTCCGCTGGTATCCCCAGATAGCTTTTCAACAATATTCTTGTGATTGCATTTTTCAGGACGGTCAAGAAGTACCAAAATGATATCTAAAAGAGCTTTCTTTTCGGCTTTCAGAAAGAATTCATCTGTCTTTTCGTCATTAAAAAGAAATTTGTGAGCATCAAACATTTTGTTTACGAATCGTTCCGCATCCACACGATCAGTAATCAAAGAGAAGTAATCGATTGGTCGTTTACTTAAGTCAATCTCAAATGTTTTTCTTTCTGTCATACGTTCGATAATATCTTCGGCTTCTGATTTTCCCATATAAACAATACAATTACTATGATGATCTGCGGTCATAATATTGGGCTCGATATAACTGTATTTCTTACCGGAGCCCGCTGATCCGAGTACTAAGACATTCGTATTTGTTTCAGGGCTCAATGGAATCAATACATCTTTTCCGAGCCTTTTCGTTGGACCGCAATATCCACTCGGTAACTGATAGGTTTTAAACTCATAATTCGGTTTCTTAGGTGCACGTAATATATTTTGCTTTCCCTGATTTTTCTTTCTGCTAAATAAAAACATAATCTATATTCCTTTCTTCTTTGTTATTCATTGTTTTTGTTATCCTAAATATGGACAACGAAAAAGCAAAGGAAACAGAAATATTTCGAATCATACCCTTAGAACCGAGCATAGGTATCACGGGAGTTTATCTCACGTGACCTGTACTCCAAAGGAGTGGAATTCAATAACAACACTAGTGCAAGTTTTGATACGTTTTTAAGAATACGAAGTATAGGTTCAGAAAGCTGCAGAATACTCTTCGATTACTACCCTGGAACCGTTCATAGGTATTCTATAACAACACTAGTGCAAGTTTTGATCCTAAACTAAGAATATAGTTGTATAGATTCCGAAAGCTATAGAATACTCTTTGATTGCTACCATGTAGCACATATTTAAGATAACAAATCATTTAAACTCAAGGAGGAAAACAATATGAGTACATTCAAACCAACGTGGGAACTGAAAGTTGCTGATACTGAAAAGCCAGAATTAATCGGACAGCTCATCGATATTTTTGAGGACTTCCTGGACGACAAAGGAATCACGACTGATGATATTCCAAATCCAGAACGAGAAGAGGAAGACGACTGTTCTGCTATCATCTATGGTACAGATTATGATGTTCTGGCAGACAAAATCGCTTCTGTCTTAGGCTTCGAACGATGATAAACAAAAATTGAGACTGGTCAATGCCAGTCTCTTTTTGTTCTTGCTTGTTTGTATTTTCATGTTTTAGGCGTTATGTGTAAGTGAAACCTATAACTAATGTTGTTCAATATATGTTTCCTATAGCTAAGATTCATAAGGGGACCTGTAAACGATGGTTTCTAAGTGTTTGCGCCTGACAAAACACATATTTAATAAAATAAACAATTAAAAAAAGGAGAACAAAAACATGGCAAAAAATAATTTAATCGATATCGAACTTATTAAACAGTATGTTGATATCACAGAAGAGGAACTGATGATGCGTCTTGTAAAGGATGCCGTTGGTTTACAGAAAGAAGCCGAAAGGAACAAACGCCGTAAAGAAATGGAAGATAGACTTGCTGATCCAGACTTCCGGAAATATGTGCTTATGTTCTGGTGCGACTATAAGTACATGTCCCAGTATTTCACAGACGATGAGATTGTTGCAGCGGCGGCTCGTTATATGAGTAAATCTAGTCTGTCAACAGAAATCGCTGTTCCGGGAGCAAGACCAGAAGGAGAACCTATTGGTTACTGTACTGCTATTTACAAAAGTCAGGGATATTCTGAATTTACAGAATATAAAGGTTCCTGGGCGCGTAAAGTCCGGAAGCCTGCGACTTTTTATATTATAGCAAATAGCTATCAGTGTGAATCTGGGGATGTTTCGAAGTACTTATTGATGAGACGCTTACCATACCTGAAAGATTGTTTTAAGATTGACGTGTACAAAGATTTCAGTTTCAATGACTGGATCTATATTGGCTTTCCAGAGGAAACAAAAGATGGAAAAGTGATAGCACATTCCCTGTACACTCCTATCTCGGCTTTGATGGGAAAAGATGCACAGGCAATTATTGACTGTCATCTGAAATACTGGCACGATTACGGTTTCGGTAAATACGACGCCAGAGAAAAGGAATTCATTGAGCGTGATGACGTTCAGGCGTTCCTCAAGAAAGTTGCCGAATAAGTTCCTAAACCTGGAGAAAGACATGCAGCGATTGTTGTGTGTCTTTTCTTTTGTCTCTTTCGAGCACATATTTAGGATACCAAATAAAATAGATCAAACGAAAGGAGATCAAAACAATGGGTAATATTAATAAAACAGGACTTGGTAACTCTAATGACGGAAATGATGATTTCAATCCAGCACCACTTAACATTGAAGATATCATGCAACTTCGAATCACTAAAGTAACGCTTCGAAAGCTGTATTTTGATTACGAGGATCGGCATTTTGCGATTATCGATGTCAGTGATTTTTGCAACTCTTTACTGTACTTCTATGAGCGAATTTTCACAAACGATTATGGGTTTGTGAATATGAGGTTCATAAACTCTACTGACAAGTCAATTCGTATTTCATGGTTTATCAGAGACGTATCCAAACGTCACCCACTTACTATAACTTATAGTAATCTCGATCGTGAATATTTTGCAAAGGCTCTTACAGAACTTGGATTTGCGACCAGTTTATACGCAGACGAATGGGCAGAAAAGAAACAGAAGATCGATGATATCAAAGCAGAAATTGCAAGACTTAATGACCAGATTAAGGATATCAATGATGAATTCTTTAAAACATCTGGTCACGGTTCAAAATCCTACACAGATGAGACAATTAGAGCTATGATACTTCCGCAGATTTTGGGAAGAGATTTCCCATACATGAAAGATTATGATCATGTTTGGGAAGAAAAACCGATTTCTAATCCTAATTTGCGCTGGAATGATCCAGAAAGGTATACCGACATGATTTCTGTTGGATTCCCAGAAAAATCTGAAAACGGGAAAACCACATACCATCGTCTATATGTGCCAATCAATGCACTTATAAACAAAGATGCATTATCAGTTTTATACTTTCATCGGAAATACTGGAAAAAGTACAATCCTGATACAACAGAAGCCGAGAATCCAGTCTCCAGACGTGAAGCAACGACAGCTTTGGATATTACTTCTCATTCTTACAGAGAGGCTTTGGCTTCAAAATCTGACCTCTCCTTATTTACAGATGAGAAGGAAGAAGAATTCCTGAAACGTGATGATGTACAAGAGTTTCTCAAGAAAGTTGCCGAGTCCAAATAAATTGTAAACGCAAAGGAAGACATGCAGTTATTACTGTGTGTCTTTTCTTTTTGTTATTTCGCTTTCTTCAATCCCATATTTAATACAACAAATAAATGCATACACATTCAAGGAGGAATTGAACATGCGTATTTTAAAGAATGATACTGCAGACTTCAGTATCGAAATAAAAGATCTTAGCAACCTTTACATTGCAAAGGTGACCGAAAGTCAGATCAGATTTATCTATGATGGAAAACGTTATATTCTGTCAAAAGACGATCCGGATGACGATTTTATAACTATGTATAAGGTCGTTTCAAAAAACACCCTGCGTGAAATCAGTACGCAGATTACGTCGATTGATATCTGTCTTCTGATCAGAGACTCATCAAACTCTGATGCAAACAAAGAGTATTTCGCAAGAATGCTTACAAAATTAGAGTTTGCAACAGGTTTGTACGAATCTGAGTATGCTTCTCAAAAAGCAGAACTCGAACAGATTCATGAGGATATGATGATGGACATCGATTCTGATTTTGATCCCAGAATAGCAAAATTTCTGGGAGTCTGCTGTTAAACAAAAGAAATTGAGCCTGCTTTTTAGTGGGCTCCTTTTTGTGTCCGGATTATTGGACTCGATATTATAAAACTAAATAAAAAGACACGAGCTGACGCCCACGAAATACCTGGCTACGAAAAGAAAAGAGCCCACCATGAAGGCAAGCTCTTTCCTTTTATGCACCGATCATTGGGTTGACGTATGTTACGCCAATGTATACGCCGCCAGCGATAAACACAAGCAGCATACCAGCCGTCAGCAAACTCTTACCAAGAGCCTCTGCATCGTAACTATATTTGATACGACAGACTGCTAACAAAGCGACACCGATGATTGATAAAATAGCTCCAACGGTTAATAAAAATAATAACATTTTAATTCCTCCTTATATGTGTACGTTTTGTTTGTTATCCTAAATATGTGCTTTATTTGAACACAATAACAACAGATACACTGTCTTTGTAGCCTATCATCAGTTGCCCTCTCTTTTTGTGTCCGATTAATTGGCGCTGAAATAACGGCAACAAAAACATCCGGCTACGAAAAAGAGCCCACCATAAGGCAAGCTTTCTTCGTTTTCATTAATCGTTGTTATCCCAATCCGGTAATTCGATGGTCTTTTCTGCATCGACAACTTTCTCGTTATGATACCAGGATGTCCATGGATTGTACGTCCAGTATTTGTCTTCTTTGACTTTCTGATTCCATTCGGAAACATTCTGGATTGCCAATATTTTTGCAGCATCGTCGTTTCCTGCATCCGCAATCTTTACTTCGTTAAGTAAAGCGTTGTATCTGATCTCGTTTTTCATAATCTTTGAGTCTGTTCCAATATGAACCCAAACAAAGATGATAAAGGAAACGAAAACAACCCAAAACGCAATGGATGATAACCTTTCTGCTATTTCACCAATGCTGGTAAACATCGTTTCTGTGTATACGATATAGAAAACAATCATAGCAATAAGTGCGACTAAAAAGATAAGCATAATAATATTCTCCTTTTCTTTGTGTGTAATTGTTGGTTATCTTAAATATGTATTTCGTTCTGGTATAATAACAACAGAAACACTAACTTTGTAGTTGATCATCCGTTGTCATCTCTTTTTGTATCCGATTAATTGGAGATGAAATAACGGCAGAAAAAACATCTTGATACGAAAACATCCGGCTACCAACTAAAGTATATACATGCACTGGCAATGATAATTATCTCCAATATAGCGACACCACGATCTTCAGAATCAGATAGAATACCAAACAAAATAGTTCCAACAAGCAAAACACTAAATACAACGTCCAACATAATATTTCCCTCCTTGTATACGTATGTTTGTTCACAGTTTGTCTACCATTAATAAGGCTCACTTTTTGGAAACCTCGTCAGATTTCTTAATATTTCGGATCCGTTTCTTCTGTAACCAAAAGAAAAAGAACCCACATATTTGTATGCAGATTCTTTTCTCTTTCGTTTTTTGGTTACATTTTGGCGGATCCTATTCGTTCGGATTCTCTAAACCGAACGCAGACCAGTCGTCATCCGTTCCTTCGTTTTCTAATGATAAACGATATGAATCGACGTCAAGAATTGCATCGACCATAACATAGGAGTAGTTCTGATCTCCATTTTCGTCCTCAAAGGATAATCTCATAGTATTGTATTCCCCAAGGGTAAAACCATAATACGATGTAATACATCCAACAGCTACTCCATTCTTATCGTACAGACGATTAATTTCTTTATCATCTGGATTTCGATAATAGATATGCCATGTGTCATCGTACTTTACAAAAACCGGTTCTAAAGAATCAGATACTGATTTTGAATCTGCTCTCTGCTCTGTTATTTGAGTGCTTTCGTTTGAATTCTCGCTAAGATCAGAATAACATCCGGTAAGATACAAAGACATGATCAGGACCGCTAAAACCAATAACCCTCTTTTGTTTGTTACATTGTGTTTCATCTTCGTTTTCTCCTTTTATATGTGCTAAATTTATTGGCTATCTTAAATATGGAATGAACTACCGCACACAAATACTTCGGAAACAAAAGAGACCAACCAATCGGTCAGTCTCTAATGTAAGTTTAGTCTACTTTGATATCGGTGCATCTGTAGAAAATCTCCGGATCAAAGTTTGGGAGTTCTTTAATGACATTTTTGTCTTTTTCTGACAGGTTATCCCACCAGTTCTGTCTATCCTCGATTGACGAGTAGTAATCATAGTGATCATCTTTCCCTTTATACACGGTAAGTGAAATATCGGATAATAAAGCTCTTGCATCGGATGCAAACCAATCGATTGGTGCCCAGTCTGATGGTTTATTAAAGAACCTCATCTTTGATTCTGTATCCGTATTGAAACAACCAAAATTGAACGAAGAATAATTCCAATCTCCAACATTTCTATCTCCCTTGTTGTTATCACCTACGTTACTGTCTCCAATGTTCTTGTCTCCTGTGTTTCGATTTCCATAGTTTTCGCAACCTGTATTTTTGTATCCAAGATTTCTATCACCAGAGTTTCTGTGTCCAGAATTTTGATTGCCAGTATTGCAATTTCCCTTATTGCAATCTCCAGAATTACCAATTCCGGAATTATCAAGACCTGTGTTAACAGTCTGTAATACCTCTTCCCAGGAAAGTTCGCGTACGATTTCAAGCTTATTAGTACACGATTTTTCACCATTTGTTTTGATATCTCCATAAGCAACCACTTCAGCAACTTTGTTTTCTGGGTTAAACGAATAATAATTAAAACAATCTAATAACCGGGTACAAAAATGCATTCCGTGACCACAAATTTCAATTTCTCCTTCTTCCTCGAATTTACCAGGACAAGTATATTGCTTTGGTTTAGCTCCTGCTGGTCTACAGGTCCAATTCGAATAAAAAACCTTGTATCCACGTACGGGTCCACTCATCTTTGTTACTTCACTCATTTTGTTTCCTCCTTTTTATGTGTGTTTGTTCTTTGTTATCCTAAATATGGGATAAGACTGCTGCACACAAATACTCTGGAAACGAAAAGAGACCAACCAATCGGTCAGTCTCTAGTGTGAGTTTAATACACTTTGATTCCCGTACATCTATAAAAGATATCTTCATCGAAATTTGGAATCGCAAAGATACATCTCTTTTCAGAATCATCTAATTCATCCCACCACTTTTGAGCCATATTACGGTTTTCATCCTGCGAGAAAACTTTAAGGTATCCGCCTGCTGTTTCATAACTTGGATTTAATTCTTTTTCTTCGGCAGTCATATCCTCTTTGTCTACCCATTGAATCGTTTCCTTCGGCATACTCATCAACAGCAATCTTGCATCTGATTCTAACCAATCGTAATAAGTCCAATCCGATTGTTTGTTGAACAGCATTATTGTTGGTACTTCTGTGTTGAAACAACCGGTGTTGTAAGAAGATGCATTCCAGTCGCCGGTATTAAAATTACCAATGTTGCAGTCTCCTACGTTATTACTTCCATAATTCCAGTTACCTGTGTTCATGTCTCCGTTGTTATTATCTCCAACATTTCCAAATCCTGGATTATAATCTCCGGTATTTCTATTGCCTGCATTTTGATCTCCGGTGTTTCTATGACCAGCGTTATAATCACCAGCATTGTTGTATCCGAGGTTGCGATTTCCTGTATTAAAACCTCCAATATTAAAAGTTCCTGTGTTGTGACTTCCAGCATTACCAGATCCAGTATTACTATGACCAGTATTCTTACGTCCTGTGTTGTAACTTCCGGCATTATCGTTACCGGTGTTAGAAAATCCAGTGCAATTATTTCCAAGATTGGTAAGAGCTATCACTTCACTCCATGGAACTTCACGTACGATTTCTAACTTATTGGTACATAATTTGTTACCATATTTCTCACTTTCACTTATAAGAACCTTCCCATAAGCAATCACTTCGGCTACTTTGTTTTCTGGATTGAACGCATAATATTCAAAACAATCTGCTAATTTTTGGCAGAAATGCATTCCATTATGGCAAATTTCAAGTTCCCCTTCTATTTCGAATTTACCAGGGCACGCATATTGCTTTGGTTTGAATCCTAACGGATCACAGGCCCAATTTAACGGATCACAGGTCCAATCTGGATTGAATACCTTGTATCCGTGTATTGGTCCGTTCGTTTCTGTCACTTTACTCATTTTGTTTCCTCCTTTTTGTGTGTGTAATATTTTTGTTATCCTAAATATGTGTCTGATTGCTGCACACAAGAGAACTGGAAACAAAAAGAAAAGAGACCTCATATGAGATCCCTTGTTCTATGTTTTAGTCTACTTTAATTCCTGTGCACTCGTAAAAGATATCAGGATCAAAGTTTGGAATTGCTTTAATGACAGCTTTGTCGGAATCCGAAAGATCATTCCACCATTTTTGTCTACCCTCTATGTTGTTAATAACCTTCAGGTATCCACCTGTTGTTTTGTAGGTTGGGTAAGAAGTCTTCTCGTCATCGGTCATACAAGCTTCTTTTTCCCATTTTGTTGATACGTCTGGCATACTGTCTAACAAAGCGCATGCATCGCTATCCTGCCAGTCAGTATAAGTCATGTTAGAGGGCTTATTGAACATTATGATTTTTTGTTCTTCGGTGTTGAAACAACCAGAATTGTGAGATGATTTATTCCAGTCTCCAGAATTAGAATCACCAAGATTCCGATTGCCTGTATTTTCAGCTCCCAGGTTAAAATGTCCACTATTAAGATCACCTGTGTTATTATCCCCCGTATTACAGTTACCAATATTTTCGTCACCGGTATTATAATACCCAGCATTCTTACATCCAGTGTTATTACTGCCTGAATTTTCATAACCTATGTTAAAATCTCCTGAATTACAATCACCAGAATTCCAACCACCGCTATTATAAGAGCCAGTGTTTTTGTTCCCTGAATTTTGAGATCCTGTATTATAATGTCCAGAATTTTGGTTTCCAGAATTCCAATATCCTCTGTTATCATCGCCAGTGTTGAAATCTCCAGTATTATAATCTCCAGAATTCAAATTCCCAGCATTTTCATTTCCAGTGTTTTTTAACCCAGTACAGTCATTGCCAGTATTAACAAGATCTAATACTTCTTTCCAGGAGAGTTCCCGCACGATTTCGAGCTTATTTGTACATGACTTATCACCCTCTGTTACGACATCACCGTAAGCGATTACTTCGGCAACTTTGTTTTTACTGTCAAAGCCATAATAATTGAAACAGTTTGCTGCTTTTTGACAGAAATGCATTCCGTTGCCACAAACTTCGATTTCTCCTTCTTCTTCGAACTTGCCTGGACATGTATACTGTTTTGTATTCCCGCATGGACTGCAAGTCCAGTCCGGTCTAAATACCTTATATCCGTGTACAGATTCATTCTTTTTGGTCTCATCACTCATTTTGTTTCCTCCTTTATGTGTACTTAATTATTTGTTTTAAATATGGGACTGGACTGCTACACACAAAACATCCGGAAACAAAAAGAAAAGAGACCTCATATGTGAGATCCCTTGTTCTATTTAAAGCTGGTTTTCGATTGCTCTTAACGCGCTATACAAAATACGTCCTTCTTCTGTGACTGTAAGCACGTTCATATACGGAATTGTCGGTTTTTCTAAGTACTGTTCCAACTCTGTTCCTGCAACCTTATCAGACATCTTGTAATACTTGTTTGATAATTCGTCGTAATTCGGAAATGGTCGTGATTCGATCTTGAAGATATCACTCCAGGATTCCTTTACATAAGGCTTCACTTCGTCATAACCGCTTCTCGTCTCCAAAAAGATATGTTCGTTTTCTTTGATTGCGTTCGCACAGTCTAAAACTATAAGAGCATCATCTGCTTTCCAGATTTCATCAAAGCATTCGATTGCTGTTCTCGGCTGTGTCTTGAAAAATTCATCAATCTGGTCAAACATTGGGAATTCCCAATCGAAAAGACTTATCATGCAAAGCATTTTTAACATCTTTTCCTGACTGTTTGCTCTTAAACCATATCTCTTCTTGATTTCTTCTTTGCTCATTCTTATCATTTTTGTTTCCTCCTTGTTTGTGTGTCCATCGTTATCTTAAATATGGGATAAGATTATTACACACAAAGTAACCGGAAACGAAACATGTTTGCAATCGAAAGAAAGAGCCCGAAATGTCTGAATCTCTCAAACATTTTAGACTCTATTCTTTGATTAGTCTTCTCCGTACATGCAGATCTCGCACATGTACTTACAATTAGCACAATGTTCGTTGTACCATCGCATCCAGTCTTCCTGTGTGAGTTCGTGCGTTACGTTCGCTTTTGTCCAATAATCTTGATACATGAAATCGCAACTGTTGGACATATCTTTCTTCTCTGGCATACTTGTTTCCTCCTTGAATTGTGTGCTTTATTGGTTAACCTAAATATGGTACTAACTACTGCACACAAAAATACCGGAAACGAAAGAGAGACCAACCAAAAGGTCAGTCTCTGATTTTTGTTAGGACTCAAGCTGTACATTTACACCAGTACATTTATAGAAAATGTCTGCGTCAAAATTCGGAATTGAAAGAATTGTCTTCTTTTCAGAATCATCTAATTCATCCCACCACTTTTGAGCCATATTACGGTTTTCATCCTGTGAGAAAACTTTAAGGTATCCGCCTACTGTTTCATAACCTGGATTTAATTCTTTTTCTTCAGCAGTCATGCTATATTCTCCGATCCATTCAACTGTACGATTTGGAATATCGTTCAGCAGATGACACGCTCTACTTTTTAACCACTGACTATAAGTCCAGTTTGATGGTTTGTTGAACAGCATAATTGTTGTTTCCTCTGTGTTAAAGCAACCATTGTTATAGGCAGATAAGTTCCAGTCGCCAGTATTTCGGTTTCCAATGTTTCGATTTCCGGTATTATAATTTCCAGAATTATAATTTCCAGTATTACTTTTTCCTCTGTTATTGTTTCCGGTATTATTATTTCCTGTATTTTCATAACCTGTATTGCTATCTCCTACATTCTCGCGTCCAGTATTATGATGTCCAGTATTTTGATCGCCAGTGTTGTAATCACCGTCATTGTAATTACCTATATTATAATCTCCTGTATTTGACTTCCCGGTATTATAACATCCTGCATTATAATCTCCTGAATTTCTGTACCCAGAATTGTAATGTCCAGTATTATAATAGCTGCTGTTATGGTTTCCTGTATTATGGTCTCCAGTGTTATGATCCCCTACATTTCCGCGTCCTGAGTTATAATAACCTACATTCCGGTCACCCTCGTTGTCAGAACCAGAGTTATAATTTCCAGTATTACATTCGCCTGTGTTACCAATTCCAGTACAATCCTTGCCGATATTAACAAGACTTAAAACTTCTTCCCAGGAAAGTTCCCGAACAATTTCAAGTTTGTTTGTCCAACATAGCGTACCATATTCACTTTTTCCAATATCACCGTAAGCTATTACTTCGACTACATGAGTATTGCTATCAAACTTGTAAAATCCAGATTTGAAATAACCAATTGGGTTCGTACGAAATGTCATTCCCCGTTTTTGGACATCCATTTCGTCGTCTTCAAATCTAGCTGGACAAGTATATTGTCCCTGTGCATCATGCTCTCGCGGATTACAGGACCAGTCAGGATTAAATACCTTGTATCCATACGCTCTGTCACTTAATCTTGTAACATTAATCATTTTTCATTTCCTCCTTTTATATGTGCTTTTTATTTGTTGTCCTAAATATGGAACTAAACTATTGCACACAAAAGAAACGGAAACAAAAGAGACCAACCAATCGGTCAGTCTCTAATGTAAGTTTTATTCTACTTTTATTCCGGTACATTCGAAGAAAACATCAGGATCAAAGTTCGGAAGATCTTTAATGATTTTCTTGTCTTTATCTGAAAGTTCATTCCACCATTCTTGATTATCCGAGAACGCTTTTGTGAGATACCCACCTGCTACTTCAGCTGCTTCACTTTCAGTGCATTCATTCTTTTCCTCATCTGTCATTTCCCATAAATAGGACCATCTAATAATTGATATTTGATTCAATAAAGATCTAGCTCTTGATTCAAACCACATTCTGTATGTCCAATCTGATGGTTTGTTAAAAAATGTAATCTTTTGTTCCTCTGTGTTAAAGCAGCCAACATTCAGTGAAGATTTGTTCCAGTCTCCAACATTGTTATTCCCAATATTGTTACTTCCTGTGTTTCCATCCCCAATATTATTGTTACCAACATTCCAATTACCAGAATTTTCGTTTCCTGTATTACAATCCCCTGTATTCCGATTTCCAGAATTATACTGTCCAAAATTTGTATCTCCTGTATTACATTTTCCTGTATTAGAGTTACCGACATTGCATGTTCCACTATTGCTATCACCAACATTATAATCTCCACTATTGTGATGACCAACATTTCCAACTCCAGTACAATTATTTCCAATGTTGACAAGTCTCAAAACTTCTTCCCAGGAGAGTTCCCGAACGATTTCAAGCTTATTTGTACAGCATAAGTCGTTAAGATCTTCAATTATTACATCTCCAGAGGCAATCACTTCAGCCACCTTGTTATTCGGATTAAATTTGTAATAACTAAAACAATTTACAAGCTTTTGGCAAAAATGCATTCCATGTTTGCATAACGAAATTGGACCTTTTTCTTCAAACTTACCAGGGCAGGAATACTGTTTTGTGTTATCTTCTGGACTGCAGTCCCAATCTTCTGGGCTACAGGTCCAATCTGGATTAAACACCTTGTATCCATGTACCGGCTTATTTCTTACTTCTTTTCTCATTTTGTTTCCTCCTTTAATATGTGCTTTTTATTTGTTATCTTAAATATGGAACTAAACAATCGCACACAAAAGAAACGGAAACAAAAAGAAAGAGACCT
>OGLJ01000126.1_pt1 | contig 94755 bp, 76 predicted proteins | sample 1572801 | NCBI WGS metagenome assembly OGLJ01 (sample SAMEA2581877, study PRJEB24529) | metagenome | biome: Human gut stool | place: China | collected 2011
AAGTTTGTGCGTAAGCACAAATCTTGCGTGTGAAAAATCTTATTTTTCACACTATGCTTTATTTGGTTTATATTTTCTCCTGAATTCAGAAGGAGAGATGCCATTTACAATCTTAAATGTATCACCAAAGTAGTTAGAACTACAGAAACCGCATTCATCGGCAACATCTGACATGCTTAAGTCAGTCTCAATCAGATACCATTCAGCATGATTAATGCGGGTATTTCTTAAATATTCAGAGAAACCTATACCGTGGAATGCTTTGAATTTGCTTGAAAAATATGCAGGGTTAAGATTAAGAAATTCGGCAACATCATTTAGTGATATGTTGTTTTTGAAATTCTCAGCAATATATCTTGAGGCACTTATCATATCAGCATCTATTTTTTTATGTGAATGTGTTATATAATTTTTTTCATCTATGTTAGTTCTGTCAACTCTTATGAGCATTATAATCAGATATTGAAAAAGCTGACGGATACAGCAGTCTGAATAGTGGTCAATAATGTTATATTCAGAGATAATCTTGTCAAATAAAGAGTTGATATAAGATCTATGTGTTGGTTCTATATATAGTATATGTCCCCACAGATTTTTGTATGTCCAGTTTTTTCCAAGGATATCTTCAATAGTAGATATATAATCAGAAGAAAATTCTATGTATATGCGTTCGGATGAATTATCACCTATATAGCTTGTTCTGTGGATTGCATTAGCAGGGATAAATATAATATTTCCAGCGGAAAGCGTATAAAGCTTGTTGTCCAGGGAAATTGTACAATTACCATTAACGAGATAAAAAAGTTCATAATATGTATGACTGTGTGCAGAGTGCATGGAATAATGTGGTTCATGCATGCCACGTTCAATACGGAACCTTGAAATATTGTGTATCGTCTGTTTCATATGTTTATAATCCTTCTTTCTAATGAATATGATGCTGTATAAGAACTGCGTGAATTGTAAAATGTAAAGAAATGGAGCGTTCTGTATATAAGATAATATTTTGAGTTGAATAGTATGTTTAATATATAATTAATACACATATAAAATATGTGCAAAATAACCAAAAAATAAATAAATATTTATTAATATTGTAACAATATGTATTTTAACACTAAAAATACATGTAATCAATAAGGAAAATATAAAAATATAAGTTGTTACTAATTCGATAATGGGATATAGTAGTAGTCAATCTAGCGGAATGATCCGTAATATTTCAGGAGGTATTTTATGAAGATTGGCAGAAAAGCTAAAAAGCTTTTAGCAGTTGTTCTTACATTCGTTTTAGCGATTGGAACATTCCAGTTTGCACCTGGTGTAAGAACTATAGCAAAAGCTGCGGGGGCACCAGAAGCTGGCAAGAGTTATGTACTGGATTTTACAAAATTATATAGTACAAAGACACAGCTTAATGGTTATACATCTGATGATGGTGTATTTAAGGTAATATCAGAAGCTGATAAAGCATATTGGCATGATGGACAGCATGGTGCAGCAGTTTATAATGGAGACAAGATTGAAGTTAAGGTTGCAGGAAGTGCAGAGATTGCATTAACTTTATGTAAGTATGGCAGTGGAACTGCATTTAAGGTTACAGATGCTTCTGGTAAGGAAGTTGGTTCAACATCAGGTAAGTCAGATGCAGATGCAGGATCACAGAGCATATCTTATAACGGAGATGCTACAACACTTACAATAACATGTGAAGCATCAGGTGAGGCATATCTTCACTCAGTAATGGTAAATAATTTTGCTAAATCAGATAAAGTTGAAAGCTTTACTTTAATGCTTGATGACATTGCTAAAGAAGATGTTGTTGCTACAGGTGATTACAAGTATGGTGATAGCACACTTACATTAGTAGGTCAGGGAGAAACACAGTATACAGTAAAACCAGGAAAGACAGTAACAGTTGACGGAAAAGAATATAATAGCTATACAGCAGGTAAAAGACATGCAGATAGTAACAATATTCCTACTATTCCTGGACAGGGAGATGGTACATTAACTATCTTCACTCCAGCAGCTAAAGGTACTATGACAGTATACTTTAGTTCAACATCATTCTTAAGAATCCATGATTATAATACAGCAGATGGTTCTAAGAATGGATATACAGATACAGAAACAAGTATTAATTCATATACATTTGCAGTAATACCAGGACATACATATGTAATGTCTACAACAGGAAAGACTAATAACATGTTTTATGCAGGTTATAAGTATATTGTAGATAAGGAAGTAAGCGTTCCAGTTAAGTTTGAGAATGTAAATGCTAAATTATCAGATTCATTAGAGATAAGTGTTGTAGATGCTAATCTTGGTGGTAACGCAATCAAGTTAAAGGATGGAGCAAATGCAGACCTTCTTGAAGGACATGAATATAAGTTAAGTACTAATGATGGTGGTGTAAGAGCTGCTGTTGGTGACAGCGATACATTTACAGCTACAGGCGAAGCAATAGTTGTTTCTCTTTATGATGTACCAGATGTAACTGTAGAAGGTAAGATTACAGGCACTCCAGAAGGAACAGTTAAAGAACTTTCACTTACAAACATGGTTAACGGACGTGCATATAAGGCTACTGTATCAGGAGATTCTTATACATGTACATTAAAGCCAGGTGAATACAATACAAGTGTTGTAACAACTAATGGTGGTGTAACACATGATAGAGTTTCAGTTAAGACTGAGGGAACAACAGTTAATGAAGTATATGTAGAACTTCCAGCTAAGGAGGCAGAACCAGTAGCTTTTAAGAGCGAGCTTAATGTTCCTGGTGATTATGCTACATTAAATGAAGCTTCAGATGCAATTCTTAGAATGCAGGACAGACCAGAAGGAGAAGCAGGCAGAGTTACTATTAATCTTAAAGCAGATATATTCGAGCAGACAGTTATGGCAGCTCCATATGTAACACTTAAAGGTAATAACCATACTATTTCATGGTACTATGGTGTTGGTACATATTATTATTCAGTAGATCCTGTTACAGGTCTTTACAATGAAGTACTTGCAAGAGATAAGTATTCATATGTAGAAGGTAACGGAAGTCTCTGGGGTGGTGTATTCATCGTAAGAGGTGATAACTTCATCGCAGAAGATACAACATTTAAGAATACTTATAACTATGAATTAACAGAAGCAGAGAAGACAGATATTGCAGGTACAACATTGTCAGTAAACAGACTTGCAAAGGATGCTGATGTTACAGCATATGTTTATAAGGAAAGATCAAATGCTTTCTATATTGAAGCAGATAATATTGAGTGTTATAACTGTAAGATTCTTTCTTCACAGGATACACTTGGAAGAAATGGTTCTAAGAACAATAACTATCATACATATTTCAACAATTGTGTGATTGGTGGTAATGTAGATTATATTTGTGGCGAATTCTCAGCAGTATTTGATAACTGTGAATTACAGTGGAAGACATATAAGGATGATGAAAAGGATGCTGCTAAAAACAATGCAAAGCTTGGCTATATCACAGCAGCTAAGACAAGTCCATATGTATTCAGAAACTGTAAAGTGACAACAGATGGTGTAAGCACCGGTGCAGTATCAGGATATTATGGTAGAACATGGGGCGCAGGCTCTAATGCTACATTTATTGGAACACAGACTAATGGTTATGTGTTAGAAGATGGATGGGGTGAGATGAGCACAGGAGATGGAACATCAGCTATCTTCAAGGAATATAATAATGTTTCAGGAGAAAGTACTTTTGTAACTAAAGGACAGTTCAGCAAGGCTGAAAATCAGTCAGCTGAGGCAGTTGCAGATTATATTGAATCAGCTAATGTTTCAGCAGTTAATACTGTTCTTGGATGGATTCCTACTCATTATGCTTATGATGTTAAGCCAGTAGAGATAGTTACTCCAACAGAAAGTGGAATAAAAGCCGTTGAGGTATCAAAGGAAGCTAAATTCGTAGATGAGTCAGGCAAGGGCGTAGCTACAGGTTCTGTTACAGCAATAGAAAAGGCTGCAAGTGAGGAACAGGTAGCAGCAGTTAAGGAAGCAGTTGCTAATGCAGAGGATATAAAGCTTACAGACAAGGCACAGATCATTGATATTTCTTTAAGCAATAAAGATGGTAGTGTTGTTAAGCTTTCTAATGGTACACTTAAGATAAGTCTTAAGAAGAATGCAGATATTGATTATACTAAGTATGCAGTAGTTGTTTATCATCTTAAGGATGATAATACACTTGAAAAACTTGATGTAACAGTATCTGATGATGCTATATCATTCGTAACAGGTGGATTAAGCCCATTTGTTATTGATTATGTGGAAGTTGAGTCAGCATCTGGAGCTGATACAACGATTACAGAAGATGCAACAGTTACAGCACCTGCAACAGGAGATGCAGCTCCAGTTGCTATCTACTTATTACTTGCAGTTATGGCTATAATGATGGCTTGTACAGTAGCAGGAAAGAAACGCATAAGATAATATAATATGAGATTTCATAAAGTTAAATTTGTTTAAAGTTGTAAAATAAAAAGATTGCAGTCATAATAGTTAGGAACACGCTAACTGTTATGATTGCAGTTTTTTTATATTGCATAAATAGTTAAAAATAATATAAATACTTCCTTTTTTGACGGATATCATTTATATTATGATGGTGGATCAAAGTGTCAGAGGATTGTACGAATTGCATAGCAATGCGGCAATTAAAGTTTAATGATAAGATAAACAGAACAGGGAGAATAAATTTATGTATATAGTAGCAGGCTTAGGAAACCCGGGAACACAGTATGCAGGGACAAGACATAATGCGGGTTTTTCATGCATAGATGAACTTGCAGACAAGTATAATATTAGTGTTGATACAGCAAAGCATAAAGGACTTATAGGAAAAGGTGTTATAGAAGGGGAAAAGGTTCTGCTTGTAAAGCCTATGACATATATGAACAATTCAGGCGAATGTATAAGAGAGGTTATGGATTATTATAAGGCTGATATTGATGACCTGATAGTTATATTTGATGATATAAGCTTAGAGCCTGGAAGGTTAAGATTACGTCCAAAGGGAAGTGCTGGCGGACATAACGGAATAAAGAGCATAATAGCTCATCTTGGCAGTGATAAATTCAAAAGAATAAAGTATGGTGTAGGAGACAAGCCAAAGGGATGGGATCTTGCAGACTGGGTTCTTGGAAAGTTTCCAGCTGAATTATATCCTGCACTCAGAGAAGGAAATAAAAGAGCCTGTGAAGCAGTTGAATGCATAATAAGCGAAGGCATTGAAAGTGGTATGAATAAATTTAACGGATAATCCCACGATATGCGAATATTGGTGAGAATTGTGGGAGTGCGTAGCACGGAACAATTCGTAGGTATCAAAGTCGGGAGCTTTTGATCCCGACATCTTTATATCAGACAGATTTAATTAGGAGGATGGTTTTGAACACATTTTTTAAGCCTGTATGTGATACAGCAGCAATAGAGCAACTTAATAAAGAATTATCATTGGATGGTGGAAAAACAGCACTTATAAGTGGCTGTATTGATACGCAGAAGGTGCATATAGCAAGTGCTATAGGACAGGATTATCGTTTTATGCTTGTCATAACAAGTGATGAAGCCAAGGCAAGAAATATGTGTGATGATGCAGCATTTTTTAATGGCGATGCATTGTATTATCCAGCTAAGGACGCAATATTCTATAGTGCAGATGTTACGGGCAATCAGATAACAGGACAAAGATTAAGCTGCATAAGCAAAATCATAGAACATATAAAAGCGGCAGAACATGTAGAAACATCAGATAAAGACAGTAGAAAACAGGAAGCGGATAAACGTAATGGAGAAGCTGGAAGCATCAGAACTGACTCAGGCAGCCTGCTGACAGTAGTAACTACTATTGATGGAGTATCAGACAGACTGATTCCTCTGAAAAGATATATGGATTCAATAATAACGATTGATAGCACAAGCAGTATTGATACAGAGGAACTTGCAAAGAAAATGGTATCCATGGGTTTTGTAAGAACAGCAATGGTTGAGGGCAAAGGCCAGTTTTCAATAAGAGGTGGCATCATAGATATATTTTCATATACAGATGAGGCGCCAGTAAGAATAGAGCTGTGGGATACAGAAGTTGATTCCATAAGAATGTTTGATGCAGAAAGCCAGAGGTCGATAGAAAAGCTGAAATCATATCATATATTTCCAGCTACAGAATATCTTTTTACATCGGAAGAAAAGCAGGCTGGACTTGATAAGATAAGAAAAGAAAGAGATAAGCAGCTTCAGTGCTTTGATTATGATAAACGAAGGCGTACACAGGAGCAGATAGAGGCTGGCAACAATATTAATAAGATTGTTGGGGACATAGAAAGAACAGGCAGTTATGATAAGTTTCTGGATACAATAATTAAAGACACAGTAGGCTTAGCAGAGTATTTTCCTAAGGAAAGTACTCTTGTTGTGCTGGATGAACCTAACAGACTTAAGGAGTGTAACGAGCTTACATTATATGAATATGGTGAAAGCATGAAAAACAGGCTTGCAGCAGGCTATGTCCTTCCAAGCCAGACACATAAGATAAAGACTCTTGGTGAGATAACAGGTGATATAAGAAAATATAAAAAACTTATACTTACAACTCTTGATTATAAACCGGAAGGTTTTGAAATAAACTATAAGATGCATGTTGAGGCAAGAAGTATAAGCTCTTATAACAACAGCTTTGAGTACCTGTCAAAGGATCTTATGAAGTACAAGAAGAGTGGCTATACAACGGTGCTTGTATGCAGTTCTAGGACAAGGGCACAAAGAATAGCTGACGATCTTGGGAAACTTGATATACCAGCATTTTACAGTGAGGATTTTAGTAAGGATTATGGAAAAGGACTTATTATAGTTACATATGGAAGTCTTCATAAGGGTTTCGAGTATCCAGTTCTTTCGTTTGTTGTTATAGCAGAAAATGATATATTTACGTCCAAAAGAATAAAAAAGCTTAAAAAGAAAAAACATGATGGCAAAAATATAGCAAGCTTTAACGAACTGAATATAGGTGATTATGTTATACATGAGAATCACGGGCTTGGTGTATATAAGGGAATAGAAAAGATAAAGGTGGATGGAGTAGAGAAGGATTATATAAAGATAACTTATGCGGATGATGGTAATCTTTATGTTCTTGCTACTCAGCTTGACAGACTCCAGAAGTATGCAGACCAGGATGTAGAAAAGAAACCTAAGCTTAATAATCTTGGAGGCAAGGAGTGGAGCAAAACTAAAGCGAAGGTTCATGGGGCGGTTGAAGTTGTAGCTAAGGAACTTGTAAGACTGTATGCGATAAGACAGAAGGCAGAAGGATACAGGTTTTCAAAGGATACGGTATGGCAGCAGGAGTTTGAGGAAATGTTTCCGTATGAAGAAACTGATGACCAGCTTAACGCCATACAGGATACTAAAAACGATATGGAAAGTGGCCGTGTTATGGACCGCCTTATATGTGGAGATGTTGGATATGGTAAGACAGAGGTTGCCATAAGGGCAGCTTTTAAGGCGATACAGGATGGAAAGCAGGTGGCTTATCTTGTGCCGACAACAGTACTTGCAAGCCAGCATTATTCAACATTTGCAGAGAGAATGAAAGGATTTCCGGTAAATGTAGGACAGTTGTCAAGCTTCAGGACGTCGGCACAGAATAAAAAGACTATTGAAGAACTTAAAAGCGGAATGATAGATGTGGTTATAGGAACACACAGAATTCTGTCAAAGGACGTTAAGTTTAAGGATCTTGGGCTGCTTATCATCGATGAGGAACAAAGATTTGGTGTTACACATAAGGAGAAAATCAAGGAGCTTAAGAATAACATAGATGTTCTTACTTTAAGTGCAACGCCTATTCCAAGAACACTGCATATGAGTCTTGTTGGAATAAGAGATATGAGTGTGCTGGAAGAACCACCAGTTGACAGGCATCCTATACAGACATTTGTAACAGAGCATAATGACGAGATGATACGTGAGGCAATAACAAGGGAGCTTGCCAGAAATGGACAGGTGTATTATGTATACAACAAAGTACGTAATATAGAAGAAAGAGCCGAATATATACAGAATCTTGTTCCGGATGCTGTAGTAGAATATGCTCATGGACAGATGGATAAAAGGCAGCTTGAAAAGATTATGTATCAGTTTGTTAATGGTGAGATAGATGTACTTGTATCAACAACCATTATCGAGACAGGTATGGATATTCCAAACTGTAACACTATGGTTATAGAAAATGCAGATCAGTTCGGACTTTCACAGTTATATCAGCTAAGAGGAAGAGTTGGACGAAGTACAAGAACTTCGTATGCATTTCTTATGTATAAAAGAGACAAGATGATATCTGAAGTGGCAGAAAAAAGACTTAGTGCCATAAAGGAATTCTCAGATCTTGGTTCTGGTTTTAAGATAGCTATGAAGGATCTTGAGATAAGAGGTGCGGGTAATGTGCTTGGTAAGAGCCAGCATGGTCATATGGCTGCGGTTGGATATGACCTGTACTGTAAAATGCTTAACCAGGCGGTGAATACTCTTAAGGGCGTGAAGAATGAGTATGAGTTTGAAACGACAGTTGATATGGAAGTAGATGCGTATATTCCAGCAACTTATATAAGAAGTGAATATCAGAAACTTGATATATATAAAAGAATAGCAGCCATTGAAACGAGAGAAGAGCTGTCAGATATGAAAGACGAGCTTATGGATAGATATGGAAGTGTGCCATCAAGTGCTTCTAATCTGCTTATGATTGCACTTATCAAGATGAAAGCACATAAGATAGGGATTATGGATATAAAAGGTGCTACACAGCATAATCCATCGGGTGGTGCCTCTAACTGGCGTACGGTTATGACTATATATCCTAAAGCAGATATTAACTCGGATAATATACCAAAGCTTGTAGATTCATTTGGTGGTGCGCTGGAGTTTAAGCTTAAAGGTACACCTGAATTCGTATGGACAGTCACTAAAAGAAAGTTTACAAGTGCAAGTGAGTATCTTGAGGGTATGCTTGATATGATGGATATTATGCAGGATGCGCTTGAAATATAAAAATTGTGGTAAAGGTATTTACAAATTAAATAATAGTGTTATAATAGACAACAGTTTAGCACTTTAAAGTGTAACGCTTTAAAGCGAATTGCATTAATCGTGGATCAATTTAAAGTTATCTGCGAACATTTAAGGAAGAAGAGGTAATCAGGTTATGGAACAGAAGGGTGAGTTAGTATCATACAGACCAGATATCAAAGTTGTAGATTGTACACTTAGGGATGGAGGACTTGTTAATAATTTTGAGTTTAGTGAGGATTTCGTGCGTGACCTGTATAAGGCCAATGTGGCAGCAGGTGTTGACTATATGGAATTCGGTTACAAGGCATCAAAGGAAGTCTTTAACGTGGATGATTATGGCAAGTGGAAGTTCTGCGATGAGAAGGATATCAGGGAAATAGTTGGTGATAACAATACTGACTTAAAGATTTCTGTTATGGCTGATGTTGGTAGAACTGATTTTAAAAAGGATATCATACCTAAGTCTGAAAGTGTTATAGATATGATAAGGGTAGCTACATATATTAATACTATTCCGGCAGCTATTGAGATGATTAATTACTGTGCAGATATGGGCTATGAGGTGACTATCAATATTATGGCTATATCTACAGCAAGTGAGAATGAGTTAGACCTTGCGTTAGAGCTTCTTGCAGCACAGAGCAAGGCAAGTGTGATATATCTTGTTGACAGCTATGGTTCACTTTATCCAGAGCAGATAAGAAGACTTGCGGATAAGTACCTTAAGGTAGCTGAAAAGTATGGAAAGAGCGTAGGTATCCATGCACATAACAACCAGCAGCTTGCATTTGCCAATACAATAGAAGCATGTACTATTGGTGTAAGCTATCTTGATGTTACTATGAGTGGCATGGGAAGAGGTGCCGGTAACTGCTATTCAGAGCTTCTTATGGGCTTTTTAAGAAATCCTAAGTATAGAATATCACCAGTGCTTAAGTTTGTTGAGAAGCATATGGTACCGCTTAAGAAGGCTGGAGTCGTATGGGGATGTGATGTCCAGTATATGATAACTGGAAATGCTAACCAGCATCCAAGAACTGCTATCGCATTTACAGCAGATGGAAGAACAGATTATGATAACTTCTATACACAGATTACAAGCTATGAATAATCGCGTGTTCAGGTATGTGAAACATCCCTGAACACGCACGGAAAAAACAGATAAAAAGCATCTGTACCGCACAAATATATAAAAAATACATGTATATAATGATTAGATAGACAAAATTTATTGACTTATAGAAAATGTGGGTATAAAATATCCGTAATTTAATTAATCGATGGGATTCATTATAATGAACACAAAAGTGTGTGTTATGCCAAGGGGTTAGTGGACTGGCGTATATGCTGACTGTACTGCATGTGAATTATGCAGGATAGAATTGTCTGCAGCAGTTATTATAGAAAGCTCCTGACAGTAGGTGAGTAAACTGTCGAACACGAAAGGAAGTAGAATTATGGCAAAGAAAGATATTGATTGGTCTAATTTAGGGTTTGGCTATGTAAAGACTGATAAGAGATTCGTAGCTAATTATAAGGATGGAGCATGGGATAACGGTGTTATCACAGATGATGACAAAGTCGTTATCAGCGAATGTGCTGGTGTATTACAGTATTCACAGTCATGTTTTGAAGGTATGAAGGCATACACAACAGAGAATGGTCACACAGTTATTTTCAGACCAGATATGAACGCAAGCAGAATGGCAGATTCTTGTAGAAGACTTGAGATGCCAGTATTCCCAGAAGATAAGTTTGTAGAAGCTATTGCTGAAACTGTAAGAGCTAATGAGGACTGGGTACCACCTTATGGTTCAGGTGCATCACTTTATATCCGCCCATATATGTTCGGAAGCAATCCAGTTATAGGTGTTAAGCCTGCTGATGAATATCAGTTCAGAGTATTTACAACACCTGTTGGACCATACTTTAAGGGCGGCGCTAAGCCACTTACAATCAAGGTTTCAGATTTTGATAGAGCAGCACCACACGGAACAGGTCATATCAAGGCTGGTCTTAACTATGCTATGAGCCTTCACGCAATCGTTACAGCTCATGCAGAAGGATATGCTGAGAATATGTATCTTGACCCAGCTACAAGAACAAAGGTTGAAGAGACAGGTGGAGCTAACTTCCTCTTTGTTACTAAGGATGGAAAGGTTGTAACTCCTAAGTCAGATAGTATCTTACCATCTATCACAAGACGTTCATTAGTACATGTTGCTAAGGAATACCTTGGACTTGAAGTTGAAGAAAGAGAAGTTCTCTTTGATGAGGTTAAGGATTTCGCTGAGTGTGGTCTTTGCGGTACAGCAGCAGTTATCTCTCCAGTAGGAAAGATTGTTGATCATGGTAAGGAAATCTGCTTACCAAGTGGTATGGACGAGATGGGACCTGTTACAAAGAAGTTATATGAAACTCTTACAGGTATCCAGATGGGTAGAATCGAAGCTCCTAAGGGCTGGATTTACACAGTAGACTAATATTGCTGATGGTAAAAAGGCTTGTTAGAAGCTTAGCTAACTGGTCTATAGATGTTTATTACAGCTGATAATATAGTTATTATATTCGGTCAGAATGTTAAAAGTACGTTCTGACCGAATTTTTATGTGATAAATGTATGATTGGTGATGGGGTCAAAGGCATATTCTGCAGCTCTTTAATATAAGCTGTGCAGAATAGTTGTGAATTAACACTTACACCATAAAATGAAAATATAGATGGAGTAAACATATGTTGTTTAGTGGTAAAGATTTAAGGAAGCTTATAATTCCGCTTATGTTTGAACAGCTGCTTGCTGTTCTTGTAGGACTTGTGGACACACTTATGGTATCCCAGTCAGGAGAAGCGGCAGTTGCAGGAGTTGCACTTGTTGATAATATCAACAGGCTTATCATACAGGTTATGGCAGCACTTGCGACAGGTGGCGCTGTTGTCTGCAGTCAGTATATAGGTAAAGGCAGGGATGATGAATCAAGAAAGTCAGGAGCGCAGCTTGAGACCGTTTTGTTAGTATTTTCAGTTATAATGACTGCATTTTCAGTTTCATTTACAAGACCACTGCTTAAGATGATATTCGGAACAGTTGAAGAGTCTGTTATGGATTGTGCAGTGCTGTACTTTATGATAACAGCGCTTTCGTATCCATTCTTAGGAATGTATAATGCGGGTGCGGCGATATTCAGAAGTGTAGGCAACAGTAAGGTAAGCATGAATATAAGCATACTTATGAATGTGATTAATGTAGCTGGAAATGCGTTGTTTGTATTCGTATTTAAGTGGAGTGTAGCTGGTGTTGCACTGTCAACAGCACTTAGCCGTGTTGCAGCTGGAATAGTTATGACAGTACTTGTATGCGGAAAGACTAATCCGATAAGAATAGATCATATAAAATATTTTGTTCCAGACTGGATGTATATAAAGAAGATTCTGACAATAGGTATTCCATCAGGCATAGAAAATGGTATGTTCCAGATAGGAAAGCTTATGGTTGTAAGCATGGTTGCTACGTTTGGTACGGCGGCTACAGCAGCGAATTCAGTGGGTTATACAGTTATAGATTTTGCAAATATTCCGGCTTCATCTATGGGACTGGCGCTTATCACAGTTGTTGGGCAATGTATAGGAGCTGGCAAGAAGGATCAGGCAAAGATGTATACAAAGAAAGTTCTCTGGTGGTCATATCTTGGCGACTGGGCATGCAACATACCACTTTTCTTTGCAGCAGGATTTATAGCCTCATGGTTTCACCTTTCACCAGAAGCAACACATATTACGGTCACTATATTAAGATGTTTTAATGTTGTATCACTTTTTATATGGCCGCTTTCATTTACATTGTCGAATCCTTTAAGGGCATCGGGTGATGTGAAGTATACTATGACGGTCAGCATTATATCTATGTGGCTTTTCCGTGTCGGCAGCAGCTATATATTCGGAGTTGTACTTGGACTTGGTGTGCTTGGTGTATGGATAGGAATGTTCGTAGATTGGGCTGCGAGGTCATTATGTTTTGTCATAAGATTTGTGAGTGGCAAGTGGCTTGAGAGAGGGTCATTGGCGTAGAAAGTTAATTAATTTTGGATATTACCGGTGTAGAATTATTAATAAGATATTACTTGTGAAAAATATAGTGAACTAAGCAAAAATAGGAAAAACTAAGTAGAAAATTAAGCAGAAGATATTATTCCATATTAAGGGAAGATGGTATCTTCTGCTTTAATGTTTTATAGGAAAATTTCTGATGTTCTAATTCTTGTTTTGTTTCTTGAGATTTGTTACTTAAAATTTTTAAAATATCATATTGAAATAAATACAAATGTATGATATATTGTTAAATGAAATTAACATAAGAATTAATAAACAAAGCTAAAAAATAATTCTGAAAAATAGTAAATAAAACTCAGAATCAGGAATTATAGTTTATTATAATGAATTAAAAATTCAGAGTTATAATTTTTATAATGTATCTTAAAAGATAGCAGGATAGTTAAGAATTATTGTTAAGAGTGAGATTACTATACCCGCTATAATTTGTTTCAATTATAATCCCCCTATTATTAAAAACAAATATGAATGACAGACTATTAATAGCTGATGAATAACAGAGAAAAATCTATTGTGTGTACATTAATACATAGATAATATGAGTTACGGAGGTGTAAATGAAATATCTAAAAGTAAATACAAATCTTGCAGAAACGCTTACCAGCATAGAAGAAAAGCAGGCCATGCATGATGACTATGCAAAGCTGGTTCTTGCTGATCCGCAAGTGCTAGCCAATATTGTAAAGGTGATTGTGCCAGAGTTCAGGTCATATAGTATAGATAAGATAATTCCATGCATAGGCGAAGCAGTAGTATCACTAAGATTGCCTGAAAAACTATGTATAAGGATAGAAAGCGTAGGAACAGAGGATATAGATGCGGATGATGGGAAAATAGTTTACGATATACGATTTCCGTTGTATTATAATAACAGAACAATAAAGTTCCTTGTAAATGTAGAGGCACAGAGAAGCACGTCTAATAATAAACTTGGATATCACATAGAATCAAGAATAGCTTACTATATGGCAAGAATGGTATCTTCCCAGAAAAATGTGGAGTTCATAAAGTCGAATTATGATGAGTTAAAGGATATATACAGCATATGGATATGCATGGATACGCAGGATGGAGAAGATTCTATAATAGAGTTAGGAATACAGCCAAAGCTTCTTTATGGAAAAAGTAACTGGATGCCAAAGCGTAGTATAATGAATGGTGCTATAATAAGAATAAGAGATAGCAAAAACAGGGAAGAATCTAAGAATAAGTTGATAGCAATGCTGGAAGTGCTGCTGTCGAGTACAAAGAAGAAAGAAAAAATGCAGCAGCTAGAAGGCTATGGACTGAAAATGACAACAGAACTGGAAGGGTGTGTGAGTGATATGTGTAATATAAGTGAGGCTATATTAGAACGAGCTCTGGAAGAGGGGCTAGAGAAAGGAATAGAGCAAGGAATAGAGCAAGGAATAGAGCAAGGAATAGAGCAAGGAATAGAGCAAGGATTAGAGCAAGGTCTAGAACAAGGAATAGAGAAAGGAATAGAACAAGGAATAGAGAAGAATCAGTTAGATAATATAGTAAAGCTGATGAAAAAACTAAGCCTGACAGAAGAAGAGGCAATGGACATGTTGGATATAGCTAAGGAGAATAGGATAAGGTATCATGATATACTTAAGAAATAAGAGCAGATAGGAAGAATATATCTTAAGGCGCGACAGGACAGTAATAACAGTAAGGATTGAATATAATATTTATGAAGCGTGTGTATGAATAATGACATACGCTTTATTTAATACTTTTTATATTGATTTTGTATAAGATAAATAAATTAAAACTGTGAATTGTGCTGAAAATATTTAAAGTGCATAAAAGAGTAAGCATAAACGATTTTTCGACTTTCAATCCTTACATCATATAATTACAAAATTAAATATGTTATTATAAAAGCTCTTAAATCATGGTGTACCGGTATACAACAAAAATTTAAGAGCTTTTTTATATTATTTTCATCAGTTTTGTACAAAATATCCAAAATAAAACTAGCTATACCGCCGAAAATGTGGAAAATACCCAAATAATTATTGATTTTTGTGGACAAAAATGAGATACTAGACATAAAGTTCGGTTGAGGTGACTTCGCCGGATACAACGGGTACACCGTAATATATTAGGAGGTAAGTTATGAAGAGACAGACAAAACGCAGAATAATGGCGTTAGTTATGGCTGCTTTGATGGTAGTTGGATTGATTCCTACTGGATTCGCAGCTAAGGCGGTTTCAGCAGCTAATAATGTGTATACATTTGATGCATCGGCAGAAACAGCTATAACAACAGCTGAAAAGAAAGCAGATATAGCAGCAGGTAAGTATGGTACAGAAGGATACTTTACATTATCTGGAAAAGTAACAAGAGGAAACAGCAGTACATTTTCTGCAGAACTTGCAAAGGGAGCTGATGATAAAGAAGAAGGAGCACTTACATTTACAGTAACAGGAACAGCAGATGTTGTAGTTACAGCAACAAGTACAGGAAGCACTAATACATCAGACCTTGCATTAGTAGATGCATCAGGAAATAAGATTGATGGAATCAAGGCTGTAACAGGTACAAAGCCAGAAACAGAGATTAAGTACACTAATCTTGTAGCAGGAACATATTCAATCATAGCACCTAAGGATGGAGAAAATAATAGAGGTGTAAGAATCTTAAAGACAGTAGTTACACAGACATCAGGTGGAGAAAGACCAGCAAGAGCTGACTGGAGCGGAGTAGTTGCACCAGTACTTGGTGATGTGACATCAAAGGATGGTAAGATAACAGTTCCATTTACAATGGTTATTGGTTATGATGGTGCTGATAAAGTTGTAGTTACTATGACAGATGAAGCAGGTAAGGAAGTAGCTTCAGAAAGTTATGCAAAGGATACAACAGGAGCAAGTGTCACATTTACTCCAAGTGCATCAGGTAAATATACATTCTCAATCAAGGCAGTTCGTGATGGCGGAGCAGACAAGACAGGCGCAGAAACAAAGACAGCAGATTTTGTACTCCCATTAGCAACATCTGCTATAGGCAGCATTTACAACAAAGGTAACGGAAGTGTTGCTGTAGAATGGTCAGCAGTTAAAGAAGCTACATCATATGTTGTTGAATATTCAAATGATGGCAAAAACTGGGCATCATTAGATGCAGCAGATAAGACAGAGGCTACTATAAAGGGACTTACAGTAGGTTCTGAATATTCAGTAAGAGTAGTTGCTAAGAGAGGTGAAGACACAACAACATCTAAGGAAGCAACAATCAAGGTAACAAAAGAAGCACAGCAGAAGTGGGGACAGATTACTTATGGTAACGGCGCAAGCTCATCTAAGGACAGCTTCACAGGTTCTGTTAATGAAGGCAAGGTAACAATCAAGAGTAAAAGTGGTAAGTTAGTACCAGCTTCTTTTGATGGAGTGTCATTCTACTATACAGAAGTTCCTGCATCACAGAACTTCACATTAAGAGCTAAGGTAACAGTTGATTCTTGGACATTATCAAACGGACAGGAAGGCTTCGGTCTTATGGCAGCTGATAAGTTAGGTGGTTCAGGATGGAACAACTCTTATATGGCAGTAGCTTCTAAGACAGAATATTACTGGAATGAAGAAGCAAAAGAAGTAACAACTGATAGTTCAGCAACAAAGGTATCTCAGAAGATTGGTCTTGCATCACAGGAAAAGACAGGTGTGACAAAGGACAACATTGCTGCTATTGAAGCTAATGATACAGCAACTGTTCAGACAAACTTTAAGTCAACATCTTATCCACTTGAGCAGAGATATCCAGAAGCTAAGAATATAATAGGTAACTCTACTAATACACCAGCAGATGCTGGAGATATAACAGAGATGTACCTTACAATCCAGAAGAATAATACAGGTTACTTTGTAACTTATGAGTCAGCAGATGGTTCATATTCAACAACAAAGAAGTATTATGATACTGAGGCACTTGAAAGAATTGATTCTGATTATGTATATGCAGGTTTCTTTGCATCAAGAAATGCAACAGCAACATTCTCAGATATAACATTTACAACAATTGATCCTAAGGAAGATGCACCAGCAGAAGAAAGACCTATTGAAAAGGTGTCAGTTAACACATATGTACAGTCTGCTACAGCAACAGGTAGTGCTGATTATGAATTCTTATTCTCAGCTAACTGCGATGGTACATTATCAATCGAGGATGCTAATGGAGAAGTTGTTGTTTCTGATGTAGAAGTAAAGGCAGATACACTTGTTAAGCCAGCTAGTGTAACACTTAACAAGGGTAAGAATGAATATAAGATAAACTTTACACCAGCAGAAGGATATAAGCCAAATGGCGAATATTCAGCAATGGAATCTTATGAAACAGTAGTTATTGATCATACAGTAACTTATAAGACATTCGGTGAAGCAGGTCAGTCTATCTGGGTTGCACCAGATGCAAAGGGTTCAGGTTCTAAGGAAGATCCTATGAGCATCTATGATGCTGTTAAGTATGTAATGCCTTCACAGCAGATTGTTCTTACAGAAGGTACATATAAGCTTGAATCACCATTAAAGATTGCAAGAGGTATCAATGGTACAGCAGATCAGATGATATACATGGTAGCAGATCCAGATGCAAAGACTCGTCCAGTTATTGACTTCCAGGGACTCTGTACAGGTATGACTATCGGTGGTGATTACTGGTATTTCAAGGGATTTGATGTAACAGGTTCAGCAGATGGACAGAAGGGACTTCAGGTTTCAGGAAGCCACAACACATTAGACCAGATTGAAACATATCACAATGGTAACACAGGACTTCAGATCAGCAGATTAAATGTAACAGATACATATGCTGAATGGCCTTCATACAACTTAATCCTTAACTGTACATCATATGGTAATGCAGATAAGGGTTATGAAGATGCAGACGGATTCGCAGCTAAGCTTACAGTAGGTGACGGAAACGTATTTGATGGCTGTATCGCTCATCACAATGCAGATGATGGATGGGATCTTTTCGCAAAGGTTCAGACAGGTTCTATCGGTTCAGTAACTATCAAGAATTCTATAGCATATGCTAACGGATATCTTGAGGATGGAACTAACGCAGGTAACGGTAATGGATTCAAGATGGGTGGAGACAGCATGCCTGGTTCACACGTACTTGAGAATTCAATAGCATTTGCAAACAAGGCAAAGGGTATTGATTCTAACTCATGCCCAGATATCAAGGTAAAGAATTGTACATCAATTAACAATCAGGGTGCTAACGTAGCATTCTATACAAATTCAGCTAAGAATACAGATTTTGAAGCTACAGGAGTAATATCATTTAGAACAGCTAAAGAAGATGTTGCAGAAAATATCAAACCAGTTGGTTCACAGGATTTAACAAAGATATATAAAGCAACAAACTTCTACTGGGATACAGCTTCTAAGACTTCATTCAACACACCAGCAGCTGGTGAAGCAGTAACAACAGTTTCAGCAGACTGGTTTGCAAGTCTTGATTACTCATCTATATTAGATGGTAATAAATCAGTAGCAGGTATTGTAAGAAATGCTGATGGTACAATAGCACTTGGTAACATCTTTAAGCTTACAGATAAGGCTCCAGCAGGAGTTGGTGCTGATTTCTCAATAGAGAAGTTAACTAAGTCATCAAATCCTACAATCGGTACTCCAGTACCTACAGGAGATAAGGCTAATACAGCACTCTATGTTGTATTAATCGTACTTAGTGTTCTTGCCCTTGGTGGTGTATGCTTCTATGAAGTAAAGAGAAAGAAGAACAGAGTTAAATAAGTTTATATCCTAATATACCTAATATATAGTATAAGACAGCCGTTTTATGGTTAATCCATAAAACGGTTGTTTTTTGTAGAAATTGCTTTTGTAGAAATTGTTTTTATAGAGAATTATGTGTTATTTGAATGTGCTTTTTTATAAAAAGTACATATAAAATATTTTACAATAATTAAATACGATAATTAATCAAAAGTCATATAAATGATAAAAGATATTATAAAATGATTGTATCTATCATAATTTACCTAATTATTTTAAGTGGATTTTTTAGAATTGATGTGATAAAATCTAAAAGTATAAAGGCAAAGATGATGAGAGGTGTCAGGTTATGAGTGAAGTTTCTACAATGGAGAGAGTTATTCGTTCGGATGTTTCTAAGGATGAATGCAAAAAGATAGAGAAGGTGCTTAGAAAGAATAATATTTCATATTTTGAGAGATGGAAGTTTCATACAGGCCTGTTAAGATTCCTTAACAATGATAAGAATGCAAAGTGTGACATTCTTGTTCATATGGATTCTTTTGAAAAGGCTAAGAATTTATTGGAACAGAATCATGAGAATATTGGGTAGGATTGTAGAAGTGCGTAGCAATAAACAATCCGTAGGTATCAGAGTCGGTGGTTTTTGACCACGACATCATAATAAGACTATAAAATAGCAAAGTAATATGATTATAAAACAAGATTATAAAATAGCAAAGTAATATGATTATAAAACAAGATTATAAAATAGCAAAATAATATGATTATAAAATAAGATCATAAAATAATAAAGATAATAAAGATGTTATATGGTGATACTATATGTACACATGGTACAGACAAGCTGTGATATGAATGAACATTGGATTCATATTACAGCTTTTGTTAAATAATATTTTACATCTTATTATAGAACTATTGATGATAGATAGAATAAGTAAATGTTGAATGGAGTTATTGTATGATAAAACATAATTATGTCAGTAAACTAAAGAATGTAATGAGAAAAAATATTAAAAAGAATATTAAAAAGAATATAGCAATGCTAGCATGCATAACAATGTCAGGTACGCTCCTGCTTACAGGATGTGGAAAATCATCAGAGACAGCGGCTGATATTGATAACACAAACAACAGCAGTGAAGTTGTAACAGAGGAAGTAACAACAAGAGATGTGCATCCTTATGATATAACATTGACATTTACAGGTGATATTAATCTTGCTGAGGGCGAGCCGACAACAAAGGAACTGGATAAAAATGATGGAGATATAACAAAGTGTATATCGCCTGAGCTCATAAAATATATGAAGGCTGCAGATATAACGCTTGTAAATAATGAGTTCTGTTATAGTGACAGAGGGCAGCCATTGCCTAATAAAATGTGGACTTTCAGGGCTAAACCAGAAAGAGCGAAGGTGTTTAATTTGCTAGGTGTAGATGTTGCGCAGCTTGCCAATAATCATGTATATGATTATGGTGCTGATGCCATGAATGATACATTTGCAGCACTTGAAGCTGCTGGAATACCTTATGTAGGAGCCGGTAAGAATCTTGATGAGGCCATGAAGCCATATTATGCAACAGTTGATGGTAAAAAGATAGCGATAGTGGCAGCTTCAAGGGCAGAAAAATATAAGATGACACCACAGGCAACTGATTCTACATCAGGAATTCTTAGATGCTATGATACAGAGCTGTTCATACAGACTATTAAAGAAGCAAAAGAAAATGCCGACTATGTAATAGCGGTTGTTCACTGGGGAACAGAGCATACAACAGTTCTTGAAGAGGTTCAGAGGTCAACAGCGAGAGATTATATAGATGCTGGTGCAGACGTAATAATAGGTGGCCATAGCCACTGCCTTCAGGGAATAGAGTATTATGAAGATAAGCCAATATTCTACAGTCTTGGAAATTTCTGGTTTGATGAATATAATGTTGATACTATGCTTGTTAATATAAGGATAAGTGGTGATGATGATACAGAGGGAAAAGTAGATGTATCAGTAGTTCCAGCAGTACAGGATGGAACGCTTTCGGGCTGTGTAACTCGAATATGTACTGAGGATTCAGACAAAGACAGAATATTCAGCCTGCTTAACAAAGTTAGTATTAATGCAAATGTAGATGATAGTGGAGTGGTTACACAGGTGAAATGAAAGGTGTGATGTTGGAGCTCGCCAGATATTCTTAACGTTGTCTAAGAGGTGAAATCATTCTTGTAATCTATGACCTGGATAAGCAAAAAAGTGAATGGGGTCACAATTTCATTTTAGTAGGTATACAAAATGGGCTTGAGTGTATCACACTCAAGCCCACAGAGTATCCCTATGCCTCATCCAGCGACTGCATATAAGCATGCATGGATTCAGCTACGATTTTACTATGTGCAACAGCTTCAACAACGGTTCTTGCACCATTTACAACATCACCTGATGCGAATATGCCTGGTCGGGATGTATGACCGGTTTCATCAGCTTCTAGAAGTCCACGTTTGTTGGCGTTAAGACCTTTAGTTGTATTAACAAGTCTTGTCATAGGTCCCTGGCTTATAGAGATGATAACACTGTCAGATTCATACAGCTTGTCTGTTCCTTCTACATCAGTGAAAGAACCATCTTCATTCTCTATGATATCACGGAATATAACTCCATTATCCTTAATCTCAACAGGACGTTTATTATATTCAAATTCAACACCTTCAAGCTTGGCATAGCTGTATTCATACTGGCTTGCAGCAACCTCTTTAGTTATAGAGAAGCATGTGAGGTAACGTACGCCTTTTCTTATGGCAGTTCTGGCTACGTCCATGGCAGCATTACCGGCACCGATTACAATAACACGTTTACCAAGCTTATAGCTGTCAGGGTTGTTTAAGTAGTTAATACCAAAATGAACGTTGCCAAAGGTTTCACCTTTGATATGTAGAGTATTAGGGTTCCATACACCTGTACCTACGAATATTGCCTTATATCCGTCACGGAAGAGGTCCTCGATAGTTATGGCACCTCCGATAGTTGTATTCGGACGTACCTTAATACCTTTAAGTTCAAGATGGCGGTATTCTATATCATCAAGCACTGCTTTAGGAAGTCTGAACTCAGGGATTCCGTATCTTAAGACACCACCAATCTTATCTTTTCCCTCAAATATAGTTACCTGATATCCATATCGTGCAAGTATAATAGCGATAGTGATTCCGGCTGGACCTGAGCCAATAATAGCGACACGTTTACCATTGGAAGGTTTAGGACCTTCGGTCATCTTGTTAGCATAAGTTGTGGATATGTAATTCTCTATAGTAGAAAAATGAACTGGAGCTCCTTTACGCCCAAGTACACAGTGCCCCTCGCACTGGTTTTCATGGTTGCAGACAAGACTGCATACAGTCGTAAGAGGGTTGTTTTCAAACAACATTTTACCAGCTTCATCAAGCTTGTTTTCTTTAAGAAGTCTGATAGCCAGAGGAATGTTAGTGTTTATAGGACAGCCCTTCTGACACTGTGGAACCTTGCACTGAAGACAACGATTAGCTTCATCCATTACATGTAATGCCATAAAATACCTGCTTTCTGCGCAGAATGCGCTTTATAATTAAAAGAGCTAAGATGCAACTTAAATGTACATCTTAGCTATATTTTATCATATGGATAAAAATATTAAAACAAAAGATAATATTTTAACGAGTATTAAACAAGTATTTAAACAAGTATTTAAACAAGTATTTTAATAAATGTTTTAATGAATATTTATGATGATATTTATCTTAATTCCCTTATAAACATATATAATTCAGAAGCATAAGCAGTAGCTTCATAATCTCTTGAAATGGTTGTGCCATCTTCATACTCAACAGTAAGGGTTAACTGTGTTTTAAGAGAGGACTGGTTATAAAGACAGAAGCTTATATAAAGGTGTTCAAAGTCATTATAATCAGCGGAATATCCGTTTGCATGGTCTATATAAAGAAACTTTTCTTTTGAGTTAAATAAGCTGAATGTATGATATCCAAAATCAGCAGATGGTCTGAAAAGAGAATGCTGCATGCCATATTCCTCAGATATTTTATAGTTATTTTCGATAATCTCATCAGGAACAGGTTCGCGTGTAAGTAAATGTGTGTTTTCATCAGATGAGGATAAAGTTATCCGTCTGATTTGTGATGTGCTGTCGGTCAGCTGCATGTTGAGATCAAAGTATAACACCATGGTCTGGTTCTTTCCCTGTGGTCCCCATGCCTGTATGTTGCTGGCATGGTCAGCAGAATTCCTGCTGTATGCAAGTGACAAGCCCCCTTTTCCAAGTTCTTCATTGTTCTCACCAGCATATACTTTAAGAGTTGATGATGATGGACTGCTATGACTGCTATTCAGTGATGGTAATAATATATTATAAGATATAATGCATAATGTAACAGCAGCGGCAATAGCAACAGCGGTTATTATATAGCTTAAGCCTTTGTGCGAAGACGCTTTTTCTGTATGTTTTAAACCGACTCTGCCAGTGCCATAAGGCGTGCGGTTATCCATAGTATGTGAGTTATCCATAGTATGTGAGTTATCATCATCTGTCATTGCAGCCATAAGAGTCCGGTTTATAAGCTCGTCGCTTACATTTATTTTGCTGCAGTCTTTATCGAAGGCATCTTTAAAATTCATAATCGTTCACCTCTTTTCTTAAGATTTCCCTTGCTCTTTTTAGACGTGTTCTTACATTTACAGTAGATATACCAAGAATATCTGATATTTCTTCAGTTGAGTACTGCTCATGATAGAAAAGATATATTACATCGCGGTACTTTTGCGGAAGGGCAGCAACAGTTTCCCATACATACATCGAATCTATATCAAAATCCTTATAAGAGCTGCTGTTTAGTGGTTCGTAAGAATTGTTTGTATACCCCGAAGAATTATTTACTGCGCTATCTGAGCTTACAATAGAAGAATTATCATCGTATTCACAATTATCATTGACACTTTTAATAACCTTTGAATTCCATGAACTTTTAATAGTGTTGATACATTCATTCACAGTTACTTTAAGCAGCCAGGCCTTTATGTGTATATCTGATTCAAATGTCTTATCATATGTGTATAATTTGATGAATACATTCTGAAATATATCTTCTGCCTCACTGACGTTTTTGGTTTTAAGAAGCGCCATTCTGTAGACGTCATTACTGTACATCTTAAGAATACGTTCATATTCTTTTGTGTTGTTTTTATATCCCATGCTGTTTCCCCCTGCTGTTATCTGGATATTGCTAATATTAACACAAGCATATATATTATTGTAATATGCTGTGTATAGATAATACAATTACATGAAGAAAAATGTGACAAAAAAACATAGGTATATAAAAATAAATAGGCACATAAAAAATATAGGCATATAAAAATAAATAGTTTTTTAATAAAATATTAATATTTATACAATTTGTTGTATAACATTGTATTTTACTTGTATTTTGTATTCACTTCCCAAGGCTTTAACATATAAAATATATTAAAATGTTATACTTGTATATAAATTTTATATTGGTATAATTGCATAAATACAAAATTAGTATTGTTAAAACTGTGAAAATGACCAATAGTCATTTACTTGCACTTTAAATGTCTGTAAGAATTTTAACAGGAAATAAAATGGAAAAAAACAAAGAAAAGCCAGTGTTTATCTGCAATAAGTGGAAATGTACCATGACTTTATAACTGGAGGATTATATAAAATCAGCTGAATAAAATTAAGCAATAATTAAAATTGTACTAAATAAGATACAAGAAATTGTATATATTTTAAAATGTTTATAAAAATCATTGTTAAAAAATAAATTATTTGGCTTTACATTTACAAAAAATGGGTATACAATCCGCAGTATGAAAACGAAAGGATAAGGAGATGGTTTTTTGAATGATTTAGCACAGAAGCTTATTGAAGAACTTCAATGTGAGACCGTCTTTACGATTCCTGTTTTGGGTGGAATACCAGTTTCAGAGGCAGTTGTGGTCACATGGATTATTATGGCTGTGCTGGTTATAGTTGCATTTATACTTACCCGAAACCTTAAAGTGGATCATATAAGTAAGAGGCAGGCTGTTGCAGAAAGTATAGTAACAGGTCTTATGAATATGGTTCAGGGAATGGTTGGCGAAAAAGGCAGGAAATATGTGCCTTATCTCACAACAGTTATGTTGTATATTGGCGTTTCCAATATCATCGGACTGTTTGGCTTTAAGTCCCCAACTAAGGACTTAAGAGTCACGGTAGCACTGGCACTTATGAGTATTATACTTATTGAAGCAGCTGGTATCTATCACAAAGGTGTTAAACGCTGGTTACACGGCTTTGTTGAACCGGTTGCAATAGTAACACCTATAAACATTCTTGAAGTAGTAACAAAGCCACTTTCGCTTTGTATGCGACTTTTTGGTAATGTATTAGGAGCTTTCGTTATTATGGAGCTTCTTAAGATGATACTTCCGGTAGGTCTTCCGGTTGTATTCAGTCTGTATTTTGATATATTTGATGGTCTGTTACAGGCATATGTTTTTGTATTCCTTACATCATTATATATTGATGAGATTACAGAGTAGTGCATATAGCGTATATATGTATGGCACAGTTATATGCAGGATAAAGTCTGATAAGGCTTGTGCAGCCAGCAGAAGATATTATTAGAAAAGAATCTGGAAACTTAAGAAAGAAAAAGGAGATTAGATTATGAGTGGAACAATCATAGCTATTGGCGCAGGTATCGCCGTATTAGGTTCATTTGGTGCAGGTATTGGTATTGGTATAGCAACTGGCAGGGCTTCAGAAGCTGTTGCAAGACAGCCAGAGGCAGAAGGCAAGATTACAAAGACACTTATTCTTGGTAGTGCGTTGGCAGAGGCTACTGCTATTTATGGTTTCGTTATCGCCCTTATGATTATCGTTATGCTTGGCTAATCCGCATGGATTAAGCATAAAGGCATGATGGTATCGTATGTTTATATCCGGTATTATCCGGGTACATAATAAAAATGTATCTACATTTTGATGTATGAATGTACATAAAATAATTGTACATAAAGTATATCAGATAGAATATAAGCATACAGATAACAAAGAATAGACTACGAAGAAAGGCAGGAAAATAAGATGCTCCAGTTAGATGTTTGGAATGTTTTATTTACAATTATTAACCTTTTAATTCTCTTCGTGCTTATGAGAATATTCTTATACAAGCCAGTTCAGAAGATTATTGCTAAAAGGCAGGAGGAAGCTGACAGACAGTTTGGTGAGGCTGCTGCTAAGCAGAGTGAGGCTGAGGAGCTTAAGACAAAGTATCAGGCTGTGTTAAGCGATGCAGAGAATGAGAAGAAAAAGGTTGTTTCTGAAGCAAGAAAGACTGCTGATGAAGAATATCAGCGTATAGTTGCAGATGCCCACAAGACAGCATCACAGATTAAGGATGATGCTGAGGCAGAAGCTATAAGCCAGAAGGAACAGATATTAAAGAAGGCAGAAAAAGAAATTGCAGATATGGTTGTTGATGCTGCTGCTAAGGTTGTAGCAAGCAACAGTAAAGATACAAATGCTGCACTTTATGACACATTTTTGAATAAAGCAGGTGATAAATAGTGATACAGACAGCGATTGATTATGCATCAGAATTACATAAAACAGGTATGTCGCACGAAGAGTTATCCACTATTAAGGATATATTCGATGTTGTACCACAGGTTAAGGAAGAACTTAGTGACCCAACAGTATCACTTGAGAAAAAACATCTTGTGATTCAGAAGGTATTCTCTAAGAATGTGAGAAATTTCTTACAGCTTTTATGTGATAACGATGATATAAATTTATTTGATGAAGTATGTAAGGCTTTAAAGGAGCTTGAGATGACTCCTGAACAGAAGGAAAGTACAGCAGTACTTACTTATGTTGAGGCACCATCTGATGAACAGCTTGCAGGAATCAAAAGCTTTATAGCAAAGGAATTCCACAATCCTGATATTAAGTTAGAGATGGTACAGGATTCATCTATAAAGAGTGGTTTCGTGCTAAAGGTCGGCTCTAAGGAGTATGACTGGAGTGAGAAAGCACGTATTGACCAGTTAAAGAGCAGCATAGCAAAGGCTGTAAGTGCTGGTAAGACTACAGCAAGTGAGGAAGGTATACTTTCAATACTTGAGGCTAATATCAAGGATTTCGAGCTTGCAGTTAAGGATAAGGAAATAGGTGTTGTTAACTGGGTCGGTGATGGTATCGCCAATGTTGACGGCATTGACCACGCATTTTACGGTGAAATCGTTGTATTCGACAGCGGTGTAAAAGGTATGGTTCAGGATGTAAGACGTGATGAGGTCGGTGTTATCCTTTTTGGTAGTGATGTGACAGTTAAGGAAGGCAGCAAGGTCGCACGTACAGGCAAGATGGCTGGTGTTCCAGTTGGTGAAGGCTTCCTTGGAAGAATAGTTGATGCACTTGGATCACCTATAGATGATAAGGGTGATATCCAGGCAGATGGTTACAGACCAGTAGAGTGTGAAGCTCCTGGCATAACTGAACGTAAGTCAGTATCCGTTCCTATGGAAACAGGTCTTCTTTCTATAGATTCCATGTTCCCTATAGGACGTGGACAAAGAGAGCTTATCATAGGTGACAGGCAGACTGGTAAGACAGCTATCGCAACAGATACTATCATAAACCAGAAGGGTAAGGATGTTATCTGTATATATGTAGCTATAGGACAGAAAGCATCTACTATTGCTAAGCTTGTTAATACATTAAAAACAGCAGGTGCCATGGATTATACAACTATTGTATCAGCAACAGCAGCAGATCCAGCGCCACTTCAGTATATAGCACCTTATGCAGGTACAGCCATGGCAGAGTATTTCATGCATAACGGAAAGGATGTTCTTATTATATATGATGACCTTTCTAAGCATGCGGTTGCTTACAGAGCTATATCACTTCTGCTTGAGCGTTCACCAGGACGTGAGGCTTATCCAGGTGATGTATTCTATCTGCATTCAAGACTTCTTGAAAGATCAAGCCGTCTTTCACCAGAAGCAGGTGGAGGTTCTATAACAGCACTTCCTATTATTGAAACACAGGCAGGTGACCTTTCAGCATATATTCCAACCAATGTAATATCTATTACAGATGGTCAGATATTCCTTGAAAGTGAGCTGTTTTTCTCTGGTCAGAGACCAGCCGTTAACGTAGGTCTTTCTGTATCCCGTGTTGGTGGTGCAGCACAGACTAAGGCTATGAAGAAGGCAGCAGGAAGTATCCGTATCGATCTTGCGCAGTATCGTGAGATGGAAGTGTTTACACAGTTCTCATCAGATCTTGATGAGGGTACTATGAAGCAGTTACAGCATGGACGTGCACTTATGGAACTTCTTAAACAGCCTATGAGTCATCCATTTAGTATGGCAGAGCAGGTTATTATACTTGTATCAGCTAATGCGCATGTATTCAGTGATATTGAGCTTTCTAAGATCAAGGGCTTCAGGGCAGATATGCTTGAGTTCTTCCATAGCCAGCATTCAGAGATAGTTAATACTATTGAATCAACTAAGGATCTTACAGATGAGACGAAGGAAGCTATTATAGCAGCAGCTAACGAGTTCAAGAGTGAAAGATAAGGGGGATTGCTATGGCGAATACTAAAGAAATTCAGGCCAGAATAAGTAGTATTCATGATACGATGAAGATCACCAAAGCCATGTATATGATGTCCTCAGTTAAGCTTAGAAAGGCTAAGCAGAAGCTTGAGAATACCGAACCTTACTTTTATGGATTACAGGATCAGATAAGAAGTATATTATTCCATTTTCCTACTATGCAGCATCTTTTCTTTGATAACAGAAATGTAGATATACATGAGAGCGTCAAGAAAAAAGCATTTATTGTCATAAGTGGTGATAAGGGTATGGCAGGAGCTTATAACCATAATGTTTTAAAGGAAGCAAAGAGGTTGTGTGACGAGGCAGAACAGTATAAGATATTTGCCATCGGAGAAACAGGAAGGGCTTACTTTAGCTCACTTGGTTATAATGTGGAGAATTCTTTCAGATTCTCTGCAAATAACCCATCAGTCCATAGAGCCAGAGTTATAACGGAGGATATAGTAGAACGTTATAAGAAGGAAGAGATGGATGAGGTGTATATCGTGTATACTAAGATGGAGCATGGCATGAAGGAAGAAGTTCAGGTTGAACAGCTTCTTCCTCTTAAGACTAACGAATTCATCAAGGAAGAGTTAGCAGCTAATGCCAGACAGGGAAAGAGTAACGGTACACTTGAGGATTTTGAAGGTAATGATGATTATTTCGTTATCTATCCATCTCCAAAGGTTGTTCTTAATGATCTTACATATAATTATGTTACAGGTTTCGTGTATGGAGCTCTTGTTGAGGGCTTTGCAACAGAGGAGAACGCCCGTATGGTTGCCATGCAGGCAGCTACAGATAATGCAGAAGCTATGCTTAAAGAGCTGTCTATAGAGTATAACCGTGTAAGACAGGCAGCCATAACACAGGAGATAACTGAGGTTATTGGTGGTGCAAAGGCTCTTAAGAAGAAAAAGATGAAGAAAAAAGCCCAGGCAGGATAAAAAGGGCTTCAGACTAGGCAGAAAGAGGTGTAATTCACGTGGAAGAGATGAAAGGAAAGATAGTACAGGTTTCAGGACCTGTAGTAGACGTTGAATTTGAAGGTAATTATCTTCCAGCTATCAAGGATGCACTTTATGTAATACAGGACGGTAAAAAGAAGGTTATGGAGGTTTCACAGCATATAGGTAATAATGTTGTTAGATGCATTATGCTTGCAGCGAGTGAAGGCCTTTGTAAGGATATGGAAGTCACAGCAACAGGAAGTGGTATATCAGTTCCTGTTGGCGAAAAGACTCTTGGACGACTTTTTAACGTTCTTGGTGATACCCTTGATGATGGAACTAAACTGGATGGTGAGGAGCACTGGAGTATTCACAGAGATCCTCCATCATTCGCAGAACAGAGTCCTGTAGTAGAGATGTTACAGACTGGTATCAAGGTAATCGACTTACTTGCACCATATGCAAAGGGTGGTAAGATAGGTCTGTTCGGTGGTGCTGGTGTTGGTAAGACAGTCCTTATTCAGGAACTTATAAGAAATATAGCTGCTGAGAGCGGTGGTTATTCTATATTTACAGGTGTAGGAGAGCGTAGCCGTGAAGGTAACGACTTATGGACTGAAATGAAGGAATCAGGAGTACTTGATAAGACAGCCCTGGTATTTGGTCAGATGAATGAACCACCTGGAGCAAGAATGAGAGTTGCAGAGACAGGACTTACTATGGCTGAGTATTTCAGAGATGTTAAGAAACAGGATGTGCTTTTATTCATTGATAACATATTCCGTTTTGTACAGGCAGGTTCAGAGGTTTCAGCACTTCTTGGACGTATGCCTTCAGCCGTTGGTTATCAGCCAACTCTTGCAACTGATTTAGGTGAACTTCAGGAGAGAATCGCTTCAACAACAAAGGGTTCTATCACATCAGTACAGGCTGTATACGTACCTGCTGATGACCTTACTGACCCAGCTCCTGCAACAACATTCTCACATCTGGATGCAACAACGGTTCTTTCAAGAAAGATTGTTGAACAGGGTATATATCCTGCTGTTGACCCACTTGAGTCAACATCAAGAATCCTTGAACCTGATGTAGTAGGTGAGGAACATTATACTGTTGCAAGACGTGTTCAGGAGGTGCTTCAGAAGTACAAGGAGCTTCAGGATATTATTGCAATTCTTGGTATGGAAGAGCTTTCAGAGGATGATAAGCTTACTGTATACAGAGCAAGAAAGATTCAGAGATTCTTATCACAGCCATTCCATGTAGCTGAGAACTTTACAGGTACTCCTGGTAAGTATGTTCCTGTTGAGGATACTGTTAAGGGCTTCAAAGCTATACTTGATGGTCAGATGGATGAATATCCGGAAGCAGCTTTCTTTAATGTAGGTACTATTGAGGATGTTAAGGCTAAGGCAGAAACATTGAAATAAATCCCGCAGTTTTTACTTCGTAAAAAACAAGGAGGTATGGGTTGAATACATTTTCATTGAAATTAATAGCCTGTGATAAGGTATTCTATGATGGACCATGTGAGATTCTTATATTTGATGGTTTTGATGGTGAGATGGCTATTATGGCTAACCATGAGCCTATGACATGTAGTGTTGAGACTGGAGAATTAAGATTCAGGGTTCCAGGAGAAACAACATGGCAGGAAGCTATAGTTTCGACAGGACTTCTTAAAGTTGAACACAATAAAGTTGACATAATAGTGTATTCAGCTGAAAGACCTGAAGAAATAGATAAGTTCAGAGCTGAGGCAGCGCTTGAAAGAGCGAAGGAACAGCTTGCACAGAAACAGAGTATTATGGAATACCACGTATCAACGGCATCACTGGCAAGAGCTATGGCCAGACTTCGTGGTGTAAAGAATCATGATGTGTAAATGACTTTTGATACTTACTGATGTATCAGGATTGCTACATTGCTATGCAATTCACGCAATCCTTAAACACCTTAAACTCCCCATTATCCGGTGGTATGGCTGCTGGATAATGGGGAGTTTTTTATGCAGCTGATTGAAAATATATCGCAGTAGCGATATAATAAAAAAGCTATATTATAATAAAAAAATAATCAGGTAGGAGATGGAAAACTTGAAGGGTAAAAAAAACATAAAATTATATCACGGCTCAGATGTTATAATTGGTCAGCCTGAATATGGAAAGGGAAAATTAAATAATGATTATGGGAGAGGATTTTATTGTACAGAAGATATTAATCTTGCTAGAGAATGGGCATGTGCAAAGAATAACGATGGTTATGTCAATATGTACGAATTAGATATATCAGAAATGAATATACTTAATCTCAATTCATCAAAGTATAATATACTTAACTGGCTTGCTGTATTAACTGATAACAGGACATACTGGCAGAACGGAAGTGTCGCAGAAGAAGCTAAAAGGTATCTTAGAGAACATTTTTTGATTGATATATCTGATTATGATGTGATAATAGGTTATCGTGCAGATGATTCGTATTTTTCGTTTGCACAGGATTTTGTGGAAGGTGTTATATCACTTCAGAAATTATCTGCAGCTATGAGGTATGGAAAGCTTGGGGAGCAGATTGTATTAAAAAGTCAGAAAGCATTTCAGACGATAAAATATACAGGCAATGAAAATGCGAGTCACGATATATATTATGTTAAGAAAGTGAAACGTGAAAAACAAGCAAGAAAAGAATACAGAATGAATAAAAAAGAAAAAGCAGATATTAATGACCTGTATATGCTTGATATTATGAGGGAGGGTATTGAAAATGGTGATGCACGCTTATCCGTGTGATTATGTAAATATGGCACAGAGAATAATGGGTGATATGCTTGATTATGCTGTTAATACATATGATGTGGAGATTGATGAGTTTTTTGGCATGTTTATAGTATCAGATATATCTAAACAGTTTCAGTCAGGTAATCCTACATATGTAGCGGGTAAAACTGGATGTGAATTGTTCAAAGAGGTTATAGCGGAATCAGGTCTTAAACTGGACGATAAAGAAGATGTAATGTACATTGATAAAACAGCAGAATACTGGACAGGCTGGGCACTTGCATATTATCAATGGTACACAGGCAGAACATTTGCAAAGATATGGAATGCTGTAAAGCTTAAAGATATAGTAGATATGTATCCTGTGTATCACGAGATGGATATACAACAGTTTGTTGATAGAATGAACGAACTGTGGGAAAGCTATTATATAGATACTAATCTAAAGAGGATCCGTATGCTTTCAGGTTATTCACAGAGAGAATTGTCAGAGTTATCAGGTGTGTCGTTAAGACAGATACAGTTGTTTGAACAAAGACAGAGAAATATTAATCATACCAAAGCTGAAAATGTATTCAGACTTGCAAAAATATTAAACTGTAAATGCGAGGATTTAATTGAAATATAATGGTGGTTTATTAAAGAACATAGTTAAATAAGAAAAAATGTCCTTTTTTTGCATAAAATGTCCTGTTTTTGTAAGTGATATTGCATAAATATTAATAAAGTGATAGATTCACAGATGTGGATGGAATAGAAATATAGTCATAAACGACTATAAAACACTCAAAACATATGCATGCTGAGCATATAGTTTCTTTGCATATATAGTATGATATTAGTGTTGAATTTGCGTTTGACACTTATATCATGGTATTATAAGTGTATAATTATACAAAGAAACTGAGGTCGGACAGATGTTAAAGATTGCCATATGTGATGATGAAAAGATTTTTGCAGAGAAAATCAAAGAATTGCTTGAAGTATATCTTGATAGTAAACACATTGCTCGTGAAATAAATATATATACATCCGGGATTGATTTTGTTGCATTGGGTGAGAATGTGATGGAATATGATATTGCATTTCTGGATATAGATATGAAAGATATGAACGGAATACAGACAGCTGATAAAATAAGAGTATACTCACAGGATATATATATAGCATTTGTGACAGCATATATTAATTATGCACCAGAGGGATATCGCTGCAATGCAATAAGATATATCCTTAAAAATAGCAATCAGCTGGCTGCATCTATATATGAATGTATGGATGCAATACTTGATAAGATAAGCAGCAGCCACAAAACGAAGACTATAGATTTCTGTGGCGGAAGCTGTGAGGTATTGGTAAACCAGATAATGTATATTGAAAGTAATAAGCATAAGCTTCTGTTTCATATAATTGGAAAAGATCCTGAGGATTACAGTATATATAGTACATTAAACGATGTTGAAAAAGAGTACATAGAAGCAGATTTTTTGCGTGTGCATCAGAGCTATATGGTTAATATGAAGTATATTAGTAAGCTCGTAAGATATTATGTTATATTAGAGAATGGTGAACGTATAAGTATACCAAAGGGGAGGTATAGAGAGGTTGCTGACAGCTATATAGCATACAGGGGAAGATTATAATGGGGAATAGTATTAACAGCGTGATAATAATAACTATCGAAATGATAACCTGCAGGATGTTATATGAGTCTTTTGTTGTCCGTAAGAAAAATATAACAGATAAAGTATATAATATGAGCATGGTTATTCTCATAGGTGTAATGTTTATCATTTCCAGGACTCTTAAGACATATATACCAGTAAAGCTGTTGGCAGGGATGATAGCGATAGTTATATATATGTATATTATGGAACAGATAAGTATCATCAAGTCAGCAGCAATAGCCCTGATATATTATTCGGTGGCAATTGTGCTTGATTATCTTGTTATGCTCATTATGATAAGCATATTTGGAAGCTTGGAAAATGTCGGGAATATATCAGAAACTGCTGGTAACTCACTTATTATACTGAGCAGGGCAGTATTTTTATTAATAACGATATTCTTAAGGCAATATAGCCTTAGGAAGAATGTTAACAGAGTAGATGTAAGCAATAGCGATTGCAGAAAGCTTCTGTTTTTCCCAGTGTTTACAGTTTTTATTGTTATAGCACTTAGTGGAACGATGATGACGATGGATGCAACACAGCTTGCTGTCATATATTATGTAATAGCAGTAGGCGTTGTTATTATGGATATCATTATGTTTTATCTTGTAAAGGATATAATAATGAATTCATATAAGCTTCGTGAAAATGAGGTGTTAAAACAACAGGCAGCAGGACAGATAGAGTTATACAGAACTGTATCAGAGAATTTCGACAGGCAAAGAAGAAAAACACATGAGTATAAGAATCAGATGCTGTGTATAGAGACACTTGCTGAAAATGGGGAGTATGATAAGCTAAAAAGCTATGTTAAGAGCATAACAGGAAACCTTAACAGGGAACTTGATATGATAGATACTAATAACAAGATAGTTAATGCAGTACTTAATGCAAAGTATCATGAAGCTGTTGATAACAATATACTTATGGTATTCAAGATTAACGACCTTTCGGGAATAAATATATTAGATGAGGATATAGTCCAGGTGTTATCTAATCTTCTTGATAATGCAATAGAAGCAGCCAGGCAGTGCGATATTAATCACAGGCTGATAAAGCTTAAGTTCACATGTGAGGATGCACATACTATATTATCAGTGTCAAACACTTATAAATATGAACCACAGATTACAGATGATGGATATATGATAACAAGAAAGGAAGAAAAGCAGGAACATGGCTTTGGACTTCGCAATGTTATGGCAGTACTTGATAAGTATAATGCAAGGCATGTCATAAGATGTGAGAGTGGAGAGTTTTTCTTTGCTATGATGTTATAACAAAATAGTCTTTTTTTGCATTTTATGGTCTTTTTTTGCACACGATATTGTTATAGAATTATGTTAGTGATACATTGTATCTTAACATATGTTATGACATTTTATGATGCGTTAGAACAGCATAAGTTTTTGTATAATAGTGGCAAAGGATATGATTATCAGAAATTATATATAATATGAGGTAAGTAAGGTTGAAGATAGCCATATGTGATGATGAAAAAGTTGCTGCTGAATATATTGGTGAGGTGTTGGAGACATATTTTAAAGATAAATCAATGGAATATAGCATTGAATTATATAATTCAGGTGAAACCTTGATGGCACTTCAGGATAAGATAATGACTTATGATGTTGTGTTTTTAGATGTTGATATGCCAGATGCAGATGGTTTTGAAGTTGCTGGATGGATAAGAATGTTTTCAGACAGAGTGATTATAGCGTTTATAACAGCTATGATTAGTTATTCCCTAAAAGGCTATAATTATAATGCGATAAGGTATATACCGAAAAATACTAATCAGTTGGAACAATCAATATATGAATGTATGGATGCGGTATTATACAGGATGAATTGTTTTGGCACCGATAAAAAAGTATTCACATGCAATCAGCAGGAAAAAGAGATTACACTTAATAAAGTTATGTACATAGAAAGCAGTGCACATAAAGTACAATTCCACATAGAAGGAAGGGAGATGGATAGATACATTACTAATGATAAGCTGAATAATATAGAAAAAGAATTAAGTGAATATAATTATTTTATAAGGGTACATCAGAGTTATATAGTTAATATGATGTATGTCAGAAAAATCAGTAGTTATCATATTTTGTTGAAGAATGGTGTTGACATAGGAGTGCCTAAAAAAAGATATAGGGAAGTAAAGAAAGCAATATTGGAATTCAAAGCCAAGTTATAGGTTAATGGAGGTAAAAGAAATGAAAAGTTTAAAGGTAAATGTGCTTAAAACTGTGAATAAGTTGACTAAGGAAATGGTTCAGAGAAGAAATGAAGAATGGCCACCAGAATGTACTTCTATATTACATCAGCCTAAAAGACCAGGCGTAAGGACACAGCAATAGTTTCTGTGGAGTAGTCAAATGCTTGAATACATTACTGATATAACGATTCTGATTATTGAGATTGTATGCTATTTTACTTTTTTTGATATATTTGCAGTGAAAAGAAAATTGTCCAAAAGCAAGATAATAATCACAGTTTTCTTATTGGTATTATTTTTACGATTATGTATACATTTTCTAAGGAATTATACTATTATTAAAATATTAATAACGATTATTATAATATTATTGTCAATGTTGTATCTATACAAGATTAGCACCATTAAAGCATTAATATTAACGTTTTTTGTTCAGAGTATAATGACACTTATTGACTATATAATAATTATGATACTTGCAAAGCTTTATGGTGATATAACTGCATTAGAAAGTGCTTCAGCTTTAATAGGAAGACTTATTATTATTCTAAGCAGATTAATATTATTTGTAGGACTTATTATTATAAGCAGGATTAGCACTAAGAAAAACAACAGTGTTACGGCTGATATGAGTGATAAAGAGTGGATTCAGTTTCTGATATTCCCTATATTTACCATATGTGCTGTAATGTTGATGACTAGTTCTGTAATAAAATCGTATCATAGTGATATAATTGCCATTTATTATATTATAGCTATTGGACTTATTGTTCTTAATCTTGTTGTGTTTCATCTTATTAGTGAAATACTTGAGAATTCTAGAAATATGAAAGAAGCAGAGGCTTTAAGGCAGCAGTCTATAGGTCAGCTTGAATTATATAATTCGATGCGTGAAAATTATAATATACAAAGACAGAGAACACACGAATACAAAAATCAGATTGTATGTATGGATATGCTTATGAAGAAAAAAGATTATAGTAAGTTAGAAGACTACATAGGTAATATATCAGATGGGCTGGATGCACAGTTAGATATGGTTGATACAAACAATGATGTTGTGAATGCGATTTTTAATGCAAAGTATTACGAAGCTATAAAAAATGATGTTTTAGTTGTTCTCAAGATCAATGACTTGTCAGATATTAAGATATCAGACAATGATATTGTTACTATATTGTCTAATCTTCTTGATAATGCAATTGAGGCAGCAAAACAGTGTGATATAGGGAAAAGAATTGTAAAGATAAAAATGCTATATGAGGATGCTGTACTCAGTATAGCTGTGTCTAATTCATATAAGGCGGAACCAGTGCTTACAGAAGATGGATATATACGCACAACTAAGAAAGATAGAGAAGAGCATGGATGGGGGATGAGAAATGTAGTTGCAACATTGGAAAAATATAATGCAGAATATATTATTGATTATAAGAATGGAGAGTTTGTGTTTTCAATAATAATGTAGATGGCAGAAACCAGATGTCTGATGGCGTCTGGTTTTTTGCTATATAGATTGTGGTTGCTATTTAGAGGGGTGATTTAATATAGTCGTTTTTTGTTCAATATAGTCGTTTTTTGATAATGGGGTTGAATTGTGTATTTTGTGTGTTAAAATGTAAATAGAAAGAGAATTGTATATATGATTGATGAATTAATAGTAAAAATAGTTGATAGTATGATAAATACAGATATTATATCAAAAGATGACAAGGAAGCATATGTGTATGCTTATACAATTACACTGGAAAAAGTATTGACACTAATTACGATAAGCATAATGGGTGTGGTTTTAAACAGGCTTGTGAATATAATAATATTTTTGTGTACATTTATGTTTCTTAGAAGAAGAACAGGCGGTTTTCATCTTGAAACATTTGACCAGTGTTTTATAGGAACTAATCTTATATGTGTTATCATTGAGGCATGTGACTTCGTATGGTTAAAGTATATGACACTTGTTATGTTTCTTTGCATGGTATCTGTTTTATACATAATATGTGTTGGTACAGTTAATCATCCTAATCTTGCACTTAATGATGGTGAATTAATGGAAAGTAAGAAAAGAGCAAGAATTATAGTGGCTTTGGAAGCATTATTAACTATAGTTTTGTGTATTGTGAGGGTTGATAGAACAATAACAGGATATATGGCTATGGGTATTAACATATGTGCATTGTTATTGGTTATGTCAAAGATACAGAGCAGGATGAATAAGTAAGATGCTTGGTACATAGAAGGTTATTTGTTAGTTAGATTTCATGTATCTTAGGCATTTGAAGTTGGAAAGGGGTGACAGGAAATATGAAAAAAGTGGTATTAAGTGCTATATTTTTTATGATGGCTATGTTGGCGGCGTGTACTAAATACCAGATAAATGAGGAACAGTCTGATAATAATAATCCTTTTCCTGATTATGTATATAATCAGGAAAAGGAGCAGGGGGTATATGGGCAGTCAGATATGGCAATAGCAGAAAATGGCTATTATTATATAATTGACAATATTTTGTATTTTTATAATATAAATAGCGATGTCAATATGCCGTTATGCTCTAAGGTAAACTGTAATCATGATGGTGAAACATGTGATGCTTATGTTAGTGGAATTAATACAGAAAATGGCACATTTGGATGTAATTGCATGAATGAAAAAGTTATGTATTATAATAATCATTTATATTGTATTGAGGTTACTAAAGACAGGGATTATTATTTATGCCAGTATGATGCTACATTTGGAAATAAAGAACGTATTACAAAGCTTGCATCAGTAAAAGATGAGCAGATAACGGTAACCAGTGTACAGGCAAGTATGATATCAGATGGTTATTTTTATTACTATACATCATTTTTGGATGCTGACTATGCAAAAAATGGTTATATTGCACCATTTTATATATGTAGAATAAGGCTTGAAAGCAATTCATCAAGAGAGGTTCTTGGAGAATTTCAGTTTCCGGGAGATTATGCTATGAAAGCTGGACAGAACAATGGTTTTGGCGTTTATCTGTCAGATAATAATATTTATTTTTATGCTGGCGGAACAGCGAGAATGTATTTTTCTGATAATAATGTACAATACCGTGTTTCAAAGTATGATTTAAGTACAGGTCAATATACAGAATTATGGACATATACAGGTGATGACAGAGTAGATGTATTTGGAGAAAATACAGGAAAAGTAGATGGTATGTCAGATGGCAGTTATGTCAGGATGGATAGTAATGGTAATTTCTACATTATGACATCATCAACAGGTAATAATAATGATACCTTAATTAAGGTTAATTTTGATAAAAATACAAGTGAAGTTATTTACACTACAGATATGGAGAAGTTGTATTCATTACAAAGTGATGGTGAGTATTTATATTTTTTTGAGTCTACACAAAGCAGAGAAACAAAGTCATATTTCACAGCAATAGATATGAATGGTACATTAAAAGCACAATATGAAATGGAATATGATGAGGAATTTTTGGAAAAAGCAAAAAAATATTATGAGCAGTATCCAGAGGATACTTCTGTTGTTGCGGATGCATCAGGAATCTGTGTATATGGGATTGACGAAAGATATATTCTTATGGGCAGCAATAGTGATTCAGATGTATATAAGAATTTAAAATCTCTTAATAGCAAACCGTATAAAAAGGTGATAACAACAGGCGTAGGAGTAATAAATAAAATGGATTATCTGAATAGTGGCACTGCATCAATAAAACAGATATATCAGAATTTATCATAGTTACAGAGCAGGGTTAAATATAAAATGTTTAATCCTGCTTTTTAAAAATAATTACGGGGAGAAGGGATGTTATGGCAGAGCTTAAAAGAATTGTTGGAAAAACATATATAGGTCTGTTAGTATGTTTATTAGTGTTTAATATGCTGATACTTGTCAGCGATAAAACAGATGACCTGCAGGTAACATATGCATATATAGAAATGCTTAATACGGCTGAAGGTGTTAAGTCAGATAGCAAACTGAGTACGGAAGCGGCAACGATAGCGTGGCAGGAATATTTTCAGAAATATGAAATCAATGGCAGTGACAGTTCTGACAAGACAGCAGCTGCTAAACAGGCAAGAGAGAAGTTAATGCAGCAGGCAAAGTATATAGATAATTACAAGGGGATAATTGAGGATAAAAGACAGACAGCAATATTATATGCAACAGCGGGAACTTATAAAAAGAACAGCTTTGAATATAACAACTTATTAAAAACGCAATATGATTTATCACAGATAATAGATGCAGATGTACAATTAAGTAATGGATTGTGGTTAGAAAAATTATATAAGAATAATTATATTCATTTATTAACATTAATTACGTGTGTATATACAGTATATATGTTTTTTTCGGAAAGAAAAAACGGATTATATCATATTGTACATACAGGTCAGAGTGGAAGGGGAGTTCTGTTTGTTAAGAGAAGTATAATATTGTTAATACAGGCGGTAGTAACGAATGTTGCACTGTATACAGAGTCAGCGGTTATGCTGCTTAACAGATATGATGGTGTAAAAGACCTGAATGTTGCAGCCGTAAGTGATGAATATTTTATACTTACTTCGGGTAAGCTTTCAAGAATACAGTTTTTAGGATTAATAATATTATTATCGATATTGGCAAATGTTGTATTATCGCTTGTTTTATGGGCAATTTTATTGTGCTTTGGCAATGTAAATATTGGTCTGTTTTTTTATTGCTGTATTTGTGTGGCTGATGTGGTGATATATAAGGTTATTTCAGCAAAATCTATATTGCAGATATTTAAGTATCTGAATGTATATTATTTATTTTTTCCGAATAAAGCAGCAGAATACTTTAACTGGGGATGTTTTAACATTGCAGTATCTTTGTTAACAACTACGATAATTGTATCGGTATTTATAGGAATACTGGCTTTGTTTGCAAGTGCATATATCAGCATAAGAAAATATTTCACTGGTAAGATGAATATAGTAGAAAACGCTATAGAGTTAATTCTGACATATATTATGAGATTAATGGTAAAGACGAATAATTTCGGTAAAGAAGTTTATAAGATATTAATTTCACAGGGAATAATATGGATACTGCTGCTTCTTGCATATATTGCAGCTAATGTAGAGCCAAGCTATGGGGTTATATATGATGCCAAAAAGAGTTATATGTTAGGATATTATGAGAAAGCGGAAGGGTTAAGTTATGGTACGGAATTAATAGATATTTATAATGAATATAATGATGAATATGAAGATTTTCTTGATAACTTTGATTATTCTGCTGAAGGCGCGAAAACACTTCTTGCTAATAGACAGGACTTATTTAATACTGTAAAAGAGAATTTTAATTATATTAAACAGATGAATGAGAAGGGAATATCAGCCGTTGTAATTAATCCATATGAGTATACAGAAACAATAGGAAACAGAGAGTGGAATAATCAGGAACTTATTGCAATGATAAATGTTATTGCAGCTATTGTTATTTCATGCGGGTTTATAGCATATGAAAAGAAATCAATGGTAAAGAGTCTGGCTCTTACGGGAATGAACAGAAGAAAATGGCTGGTAAAGAAGTTGTTTATCCAGAGTATGCTTAGTCTGCTATTTGCCTGTATTACATATGGGATGTATTATAAGAAGCTTTGTGGTGTATATACATATACCAATATAACAGCACCATTGAAAAGTATAATGCTGTTTCAGAATTACATAATAAACCCACCGATAATAGTATATATTTTTATTGATTTTATGATTAAATATATGTTCCTTTTGGGAATACAAATGATAATGTCAGTTGCATCTATATATGTTAAATATTCATATTGTTTTATTGTAGGGCTGGTAATTATTTTACCACAATTATTGTATATGCTTGGGTTTAAGTTTATGTATAAAATATCAATAGTAAAGTATATGGCATTTTTCAGATGTTGGATAGAAAGCGGAAGGACGATGACTGTTTACTGGTTTTTGACTGGAATAATTATTTTGGTTGGAATAGGCGCAACTATATATATTATGAATGTATTCCAGCATAAGGCTGTTATAAATAAAAATGATAAGGAAAGGAGTTAATTAAAATATGGAATTAGAGCTTATAAATTTAAAAAAAACTTATGGAACAGTACAAGCGTTAAAAGGAATAAATTATAAATTTACATCAGGAATATATGGAATATTAGGTTCAAATGGTGCAGGAAAGAGTACTATGATTAATCTTATTACCGATAATATTTCAAGAGATAAGATTAATGGTGGAAGTATTTTATATAGTCAGGATAAAGAAAAAAAAGACATATTGAAGCTTGGAAAAAATTTTAGGAAAATTGTTGGATATATGCCACAACAGCAGGGATTTTATGAGGATTTTTCGCCTATGGCATTTCTTAAATATATGGCAGAAATTAAAGAAGTGAAAAAAATTAAAGTATCAGATAAAAATGGAAATACAATTACTAAAAGTGTTAATCAGCAGATAGAAGAGCTTCTCGATGTAGTTAACCTTAGTAATGTTGCATATAAGAAAATAGGTGGTTTTTCGGGAGGTATGAAACAGAGAGTTCTTTTGGCACAAGCTTTATTAGGAGAACCTAGAATTCTTATACTTGATGAACCCACTGCTGGACTTGACCCTAAAGAAAGAATTTCAATAAGAAATTATATTGCAGAATTATCAAAGAATAAGATAATTCTTTTTGCAACACATGTAGTAAGTGATATAGAGTGTATAGCCGATAAGGTTATTTTATTAAAAGATGGACAAATTATAGCAACAGGCACTCCTGTAGAATTGATTGAGAATATGTCAGGAAAAGTAGGAGAAATTACTTGTTCTCTTGAGCAGATTAGTGATAAACAGAAAAAATATAAGATAGGTAATATAAGACAAAGAAAAAATGGTTTAGCATTGAGGGTAGTAGGAGATGAGTTACCTGATGAAGCAGTAAAAGTTGAAGATAATATTAATCTGGAAGATGTATATTTATATTATTTTGAATAAATATTAATTATAAATAGGGGGATATATATATATGAAAAAGAAAAAATATGCAATTATACTAATATGCCTTTTAGTTATAGTAATAGTTATAATAGCAATAAATATAAGGATTCCAAAACGAATCAGTATAAATCAGAATATATCTGAACTTTCTGTTACAAGGGGGAAAGATGGAGTAAAACAGAAAATAGATGATTGTGATAAAATAGCTGGTATGATTAATGGAATACATGTGAGAACATATTCTGTTGTTTCTATATTAAAAGGAGATGCATCGCGTACTGGTTGGGAGTATTATCTTTCGTATAAAGATAGTGATGGAAAACATAAAAGTATAGTGATATCGCAAAGCAATATAAAGTATAATGGGAAAAGTTATACAGTAGAAGATACAGACATGATTACAGATGTTATAAATGAACTCGCTGCTGTATATAGTGAATATGATTCAAAGATAATTAAGTTTAATCTTACAGATTTGAAAAATATTATTATAAAAAGTAATATTACATCAAAAAAAGTGACTATAGATGGAAAAACATTAGATGATTGTATTGAAAGACTATCAAAAGATAATATGCCGGAAAAAGCTAAGCCAGACACAGAACGTACTTTATATAAGATTACATTTAATTATAATGACGGAACAAGTGAAGAAATTCCTGTGTATTTTGGAGATGTTTTAATGTATAAAGGAAAATATTATGAACCGTGTCGTAATCTGTGTGAGGTTATAAATGAGCATGTTGGTGATTAATGTATAATGGTATATTTAACTAAAGAGTTGCCCTGCAGCTCTTTTTTTATTGTGCAAAATGTGGTATTCTATTATTTAATGAAGTTTTATAAAGATACGGGATTATCATCCCACTTTTATGCTCATATCGGGGCGGATCCAAAGGTCTTTCGTCCACCTATGAGCAAGCTCATGTGGGTTTAGACCTTTTACCATGGTATCAATTATATAGCAGGAAGGAAAATATTATGCCAGTAACAGATTATTTAGTAAGAAATGCCGAGTTATACCCGGATGAGGTAGCTCTAGTTGAGCTTAATCCTGATGAGAAGGATACTAGAAGAACGACCTGGAAGGAGTTCGATCTGATTCAGCCTATTAATAACATGCCATACAGGCGTGAGATTACATGGAGTGTATTCAACGAAAAGGCTAACAGATTTGCCAATATGCTTATAAGCAGAGGGGTTAAGAAAGGTGATAAGGTAGCTATTCTTATGTATAACTGTCTTGAATGGCTTCCTATATATTTTGGCGTGTTAAAGACGGGTGCTATCGCAGTGCCTTTTAACTTCCGTTATGATTCGGATGAGATATATTACTGTGCCGAGCTTGCACAGGTTGATGTTATAGTTTTTGGTTTTGCTTTTATCGGAAGAATAGAGGTAAATGCAGAGAGATTATCAAGAGGAAGACTTCTTATATATGTTGGTGATAACTGTCCAAGTTTCGCAGAAAGTTATCATGAACTGGTAGCAGACTGCTCCAGCAAGGAGCCGGATGTTAAGATAACTGAGGATGATTATGGTGCTATATACTTTTCTTCTGGAACTACAGGTTTTCCTAAGGCTATATTACATAAGCACCAGAGTCTTACACAGGCAGCTATCATGGAGCAGAAGCATCATTCAACAGGAAGAGATGATACATTCTTGTGTATACCACCTCTTTATCATACAGGTGCTAAGTTCCACTGGATGGGAAGTCTTGTGGCAGGAAGTAAGGCGGTGCTTCTTAAGGGAACCAAGCCGGAGCAGATATTATCTGCGGTATCAAGTGAACACTGCACTATTGTATGGCTGTTAGTGCCTTGGGCACAGGATATTCTGGATGCACTTGATTCAGGAAGGATTAAGCTTTCAGATTATAATCTGTCGCAGTGGAGACTCATGCATATAGGGGCACAGCCTGTTCCACCTTCACTTATAAAAAGATGGAAAGAGTATTTTCCTAATCATCAGTATGATACTAACTATGGTTTATCAGAATCAACAGGTCCAGGATGCGTACATCTTGGTGTGGAGAATATAGATAAGGTAGGTGCTATTGGTATTCCAGGATACGGCTGGCAGTGTAAGATAGTGGATGAGCATGATAACGAGGTCTGTCAGGGTGAAGTAGGTGAGTTATGTGTAAAAGGACCTGGCGTTATGACATGTTATTACAGGAATGAGGAGGCTACTAAGGAGGTACTTAAGGATGGATGGCTGTATACAGGAGATATGGCTATGCAGGATGAAGATGGATTCTACTTCCTTGTTGACCGTAAGAAAGACGTTATTGTATCAGGTGGAGAGAATATATATCCTGTACAGATAGAAGATTTCTTAAGAAGATTCCACAAGATTAAGGATGCGGCGGTTATCGGTCTTCCTGACAGAAGATTAGGAGAGAAGACAGCAGCTATCATAGAGATAAAGGATGGAGTTACATGTACAGAGGAAGAGATAGAGAATTTCTGTATGGAGCTTCCTAGATATAAGAGACCTAAGGAGATTATATTCGCTGAGATCCCACGTAATGCAACAGGCAAGATAGAGAAACCTAAGCTTCGTAAGATATATGGGGCTGATAAGCTTGTGGCACAGGAGAATCAGGGTTGATTGCTGTATTTTAATGGATATGTATAGCAGAAAGAATGCATAAATGAATATTAGTGTAACAAGAAAGAACGGAGTAATATATGAAAGAATTGATGTTAGGCAACAAAGCAGTTGCCAGAGGTTTATATGAGGCTGGGTGTAAGGTGATATCCAGCTATCCAGGTACGCCAAGTACAGAGATTACAGAGGAGGCGGCAGCTTACAAGGAAGTATACTGTGAGTGGGCACCTAATGAAAAGGTAGCACTTGAAGTGGCGCACGGAGCTACACTTGGTGGCGTAAGAGCAGCATGTGCCATGAAGCACGTTGGACTTAATGTGGCAGCAGATCCCCTCTTTACTATATCTTATCAGGGACTTAATGCCGGTCTTGTAGTATGTGTGGCAGATGATCCTGGCATGCATTCATCTCAGAATGAGCAGGATTCAAGACATTATGCCATAGCAGCCAAGCTTCCTATGCTTGAACCATCTGATTCAGAAGAATCAAGAGTGTTTGCCAAAAAGGCATTTGAAATGTCCGAAAAATTCAATACTCCTGTACTTCTCAAGATGGTTACAAGGGTAGCACATTCACAGAGTATAGTAGATACAGAGGAACGCGTAGAGCCAGCACAGGTACCTTATGTGAAAGATCCAACTAAAGTTATGATGACTCTTAATTCGCGCAATGCACATGTAAGAGTGGAGCAGAGAACGAAAGACCTTATAGAATATGCAGAGAATTGTGAATTCAACAGGGTTGAGATGGGAAAAGATACAAGTGTTGGTATTATCACAGATTCTACTTCTTATCAGTATGCAAGGGAAGTATTAGGAGAGGACGCATGTATATTAAAGCTTGGACTTATCAATCCTCTTCCAGAGAAGCTTATAAAGGATTTCGCAGCTAAAGTTGACAGAGTAGTAGTTCTTGAAGAACTTGATCCAATTATAGAGAATCATTGTAAGCAGCTTGGTATCAAGGTATCTGGCAAAGATACATTTCCTATATGTGGTGAATTCTCACAGAATCTTGTAAGAGAATGTCTTGGCATGGAAGTACCTGCTCATATGAGCATAGATGAGAATCTGCCGGCTCGACCACCTGTTATGTGTGCAGGATGTCCACATAGAGGTATATTCTACATATTAAAAAAGAAAAAATGCATGGTATACGGAGATATCGGATGTTATACACTTGGTGCGGTGGCCCCTCTTAACGCTATGGATTTAAATGTGTGCATGGGAGCATCATGTTCAGGTCTTCATGGCTTTAACAAGGCTATGGGAGAAGCAGGAGAAAGCAACAGCGTAGGTGTTATTGGTGATTCAACATTTATACATTCTGGTATGACCGGTATAACTGATATTTCTTACAATATGAGTAACTCGACTGTTATTATTCTGGATAATTCCATAACAGGTATGACTGGCCATCAGCAGAATCCTACAACTGGTAAGAATCTTAGAGGTGAGCCGGCAGGTAAGGTTGACCTTGAAGCACTGTGCAAGGCACTTGGCTTTAACAGGGTAAGAGTGGTTGATCCATATGATCTTAAGGCTGTGGAAGAAGCTGTAACAGATGAGCTTGCAGCTAAGGAGCCATCTATTATCATAAGCCGTAGACCTTGTGTTATGATAAAAGGCACAGTTCATAAGCCACCTATAAGTGTTGATGAGGACAAATGTGTTGGATGTAAGCAGTGTATGAGTATCGGTTGTCCTGCTATAGCAGTTAAGGATAAGAAAGCACACATTGACCCAACACTTTGTATAGGATGTAAGGTGTGCTCACAGATGTGTAAGTTTGGGGCTATTTAAGGATTACATTATTATCAGAATATAAAGTCCGATTTATTCAATAAATATCAGGCTTTAATAAGAAATGAGGAACATATATGAATGATTCAGTTAAGAATATTATGATTGTTGGTGTAGGTGGACAGGGAACACTGCTTGCCAGCAAGATGTTAGGATATGTGCTTATGCATCAGGGTTATGATGTCAAGGTATCGGAAGTGCATGGTATGAGCCAGAGAGGTGGAAGTGTTGTTACCTATGTAAGATTTGGTAAAAAAGTATATTCACCAGTTATAGATAAGGGAGAAGCTGATTATATTCTTTCTTTCGAGAAGCTTGAGGCTGAACGCTGGATAGAATATCTTAAGGTTGGTGGACAGATTATCACCAACACGCAGGAGGTTGATCCTATGCCTGTTATAACAGGTGCTGCAGAATACCCGGCAGATATTGTTAAGAAGCTGGAGGAAGCTGGTGCTAAAGTTGATGCAAAGGATTTCTTATCAATAGCTGAGGAGGCTGGTTCATCTAAGGCTGTTAATATCGTGCTTATGGGAAGATTATCAGAATATTTTGATGATATACCTTATGAGGACTGGAGTGCAGCTATAGATGCAATCGTACCAGAGAAGTTCAGGGAACTTAATCATAAGGCGTTTGATCTTGGAAGGCAGGCATAAAATTCTTATATGATAATGGTGCTATATGATGTAGCACCATTATTTTTTTTATAATACATGTCACTTTTCCAGCTGCGTATCTGTAATATATACATAAGCTTATGATGTTCAGACCAAAGGTCAATATGCCGGGTGTGTCTGCATATATTTGGCACAAACCTGTCAAGTACAGAAATAAACGTGGAAAAGGACGGTGGTTTTTATGAAGAAATCAATAAAAAAGATATTGGTAGATGTGAGCGTGATTACACTGATTATAGGCTGTTTGTCAGCAGTGATGGCATGCAGCAGTAAAACATCTGATAGCGGAAAGACAGACGTAGATTATAAGTATGCATCATATGTATATGATGACAATGAGCCGCAATATTATATGTCAGACAGTGCAGCGGCAGCAGAAACAGGTTACTACTATATAGCTGGTGCATCAGGAGTCAGTGACAATACGAATAGCTACATGTATTACTATGATATGGTTAAACAGGAGGCTATTCCACTGTGTTCTGATATTGATTGTGACCATAAGACGAAAGACTGTGAGGCATATATATCATCAGATATGTGTCTTAGTAGTAAGATATGGTATCACAATCAGAGAATATATATGATAGAAAAGACCGCTGAGAAGGATATACTTGTTTCTTATAATAAGACTATGAGAGATAAGAAAGAGGAAAAAACATTGTCCATAGATGGTTATTCTGTCAATGGAAATAAAAACAATGCATGTATCAGCCATGGAAAGCTGTATTATATGTTAGCAGGTAATAATACAATCATGCTGTGTTCAGTATCGTTATCGGATGACAGCGAGCCTCATATTATAAAGACATATGAAAGTACATATAACTATCTTGAACTTATAGTATTGTATGGTATAGGAGATAAAGTATATATAAACTGGAACAGTGGTATATCCGTGGGAGAAAGTATATATTATGTTGAGGTGCTTGATATAAATACAGAAAATGTGCAGAGACTTTACAATATGAATGAACAATATCCTGACATAGCTGATTCAATCTTAAACTGGAACAGTGAAGTCAGCTTTGATAAAAGCAATAATATGTACTTCCCATGTGCCAATGAGGATAAATATATTATAAGAAAGTTAAATCTGGACAACGGAGAGATAAAAGATATATTTACATTGGATATTGAGGGAACGACAGTGGAAGCAAAGCAGGAGAAAAAAGAAATTAAAAATGGAGAGTTTTCGCAGTTTAAAGAAATTGGGGATGAGAATTACATACATTTTTATGGATATGATGGAAAACATCTGTATGTATACAGAGGAGCTAATATTTCTAAATTAGTGGGAAAAAGCATAGAAGAAAAACGGGCAGCCTATGACAATTATATTTATATATTTGATACAGATGGAAATGTTGATGAAACGGTTGTACTGAATAAAACTAATGAGAATTCTTCAGGTAATATAACTCTTGACTATAAAGGCGGTGATGAAAGGTGCATGCTTGTAACAACTGCCAGAGCGGATGTAGCAGGTATGGAACTGTCACAGGAGGAAAAAGATAAGATAGAGGCTATTGATAAAGAGGCGGCAAAGAAAAAGAAGGGTGGAGCACGTATATGTGTAACTGCGGTTCTTGATAAGTCACAGATAGGAAGCACAAGCATGCAGTGGCAGCAGATAACACCAGAGTAGTTGGAGAAAGCCTATGGAACTGATAAGAATAATAAAGAAAAGCATTCTGTGTATAATATGTGCGCTGGCAGCGGTTATAAGCATATGTATTTATCAGGTTAACAGCAGCAATGATGCTGTGACATATAGATATTACAGACAGATTATCAATGATTATGACAAGATTAAAGAAGACAGGGTAGGTCTGACAGCCAGTAAGCTGACAGCCGCATATGATACATATAGGGAAGAAGATAGCGAGTATATAAACAAAGCAGCAGAGCTTGTTGAGAATAAGGAAAAGTACGTGAAGTCTTATAACAGCTATTATGACAATAGTGCGGACAACATCAAGTCTAAAAATTATAGCAGAATAGCAGATAGCACACTTTTTGGTGATACAGACAGCTATTATATTCTCAATGCCAATAAGCAGTTAAAAGATAAAGAAAAGCTTGAAAAAGCAGATGTGGCATTTAATAATACAAACACGGCAGCTATTGAGCAGCTTCTTAATAATAGAGCTATACCGCTTATCTACGTGATTATGATGACGGTTATCATAATACATTTTACAGAAGAGAGCGACAACGGAGTATATGTGCTTGTAAGAACAAGCAGGAGAGGAAGAATATTTCTGCCTGTTATAAGATGCTTTATTATTATAGTATTTAATATAATATTATCATGTCTGTTTAATTCAATAACATATGGTATATATGCAAAGATATATGGTGTTGATGGAACATGCTGTATACAGAATTCGAAAATGTTTAGTATGTTTCCTTATGCTGTTAGTGTAAATCAGATTTTTGTTATATATGTATTAGTATATGCCTGCGCAATGACTGCCATAAGTCTTTTGATATATCTTATGATAAACCTTGTGAATAATTATAAGATAGCAGTTACGCTGCTTATAGCGGTGCTTTTATGCGAATATATGCTGTATGGCAGAATACAGTATAACAGTACATTTAACAGTCTTAAATATATTAATGTATTTAATATTATATTTCCTGGAGGCTCTTATCTTATGTATGAGAACTGGGGAAGAGATGGCTTTATAACAGATATAAGTACAACAACGTGGATTCTTACAGCTGTTTTACTTGCTGCAGGACTGACTGGAAATGTGATTGCTTATTCATTAAAATATACAATCAGACAAAAGAGTGTCATAGAAGCTGCTGCGGTAAAGATAAGTCAGTCTAATCAGAAGCTTGTGTCTGGTATGCCTTTATATGTTATGGAAATCTATAAAACAATGATAGTACAGAAGGGGATTGTTTTTATACTGGCAGGGATATATCTGTTTACATCGGCTAAGGTTATGAAGGGCATAGATTATGGCAGTAATAACAAGACATATAAGCTTAACAGTTTTTATGTGGAATTCGATGGGCATGAGGCAGATAAGGAGGTCAGTGATTATATTGAAGCATTAAGAGATGAGGCTGTGCTAGTGCAGGACAGTAAAGAAGATGGCTCTTATGAGAAGGAAAATGCCAAAAAGCTTCTTGGTACAGTGGACATAATGCAGAAGGAATATGATTATGTTAAAAATATAAATGAGTCCCGTGAGGCAGATGCGGTTATAGTTAATCCATATAATTACGATGATATATTTGGAAGCAGGCTGTATTCTAACAATGAAACAATGAATCTGATATCCGTTGTTATCATTATACTGATAGCGGCAGGAGATTATGCTTCAGAGCGGCAGCAGGGAATGAATATGCATATAAGAACAGCAGGAAAAAGAAAGAAGCTGTGGTGGATCAAGCTGTCAAAGATTGTTATGCTGGCGGTCATTATATGGGGGCTTGCTGCTGGCATTAATATATATAACATAACACGCTGCTACAGCTATAACCAGATTGATAAGAGTATATTGTGTCTGCAGAAATTCGCAGATTTTCCGTTTGATATAAGTATACGTTCATATATTATCATTAATTACATATGCAGGTTATTATGGCTGATAGTTATAGCAGTTATAGCATATATGGTATCGTACAGATTTAGTTATAAGGTGTCAGTAATCATATCACTGTGTATGCTCATTCCACATGTCTTATATGTGCTTGGTGTAGGATTGGCAAAGAAGATGTCAATAATAGCCGCAATGGATATAAACAGGATGTTTGATTCATATGGGTATGGGTTAAAGAGTGTGCTGCTGTTTATCATAGTATTTCTAATCATGGAAATAATACTGGTATATAATTATAAAAAAGCAGTGAAGTAGTGAAACAGTGAAACAGTAAAGCAAGAGAAGGGTTTCACAAGCAGGAATAACAGGGATGGATATAGTCTTAAGGTGTATCGGCAAAGACTGCAATGGTGTAAGTTATAATACCATTGCAGTCATTTTTGCATATAATCCCACGATATGCGAATATTGTGAAAAAATCAGAAAATTATAAAAATGAAATTGAGTGAATAAGGTGGGGATGCTATAATGAGCGCAGGTCAAATAAAGAATAGCATAGAAATAAGAAATGAGGATGTGTATGTTCAATCTTGAAGAAGAGTTAAAAAAACTTCCAGATAAGCCGGGAGTATATATTATGCATGATAAGCATGACACAATCATATATGTAGGCAAGGCAAAGGTGTTAAAAAACCGTGTAAGGCAGTATTTCCAGAGCAGTAAGAATCATTCTGCAAAGGTTGTACAGATGGTTTCGCATATAGCATATTTTGAATATATAGTAACTGATTCCGAGCTTGAAGCACTTGTGCTAGAGTGTAATCTTATTAAAGAACACAGACCTAAGTATAACACGATGCTTAAGGATGATAAGAGTTATCCATTTATCAAGGTTACTGTAAATGAAGCATATCCAAGAGTGTTATTTTCAAGAACAATGAAGCATGGCACAGGAAAGTTCTTTGGTCCATATACATCAGCAGGTGCCGTAAAAGAAACTATAGAACTTTTATGCAAGCTTTATAAGGTAAGAACCTGTAACAGAAGACTGCCTAAGGATATAGGCAAAGAAAGACCATGCCTTAACTACCATATAGGACAGTGCAATGCACCATGCCAGGGGATGGTTAGTGAATCAGAGTACAGGAAAAATATAGAGTCGGTTATCAGTTTCCTTAATGGTAACTATTCAGAGATAATAAATGAGCTTACGGATAAGATGATGGATTGCTCAAGGAAGCTTGAGTATGAGGAAGCAGCAAGATATAGAGATCTTCTTAACAGCGTAAAGCAGATAGCACAGAAGCAGAAGATTACAGCGGATGATGCTACTGACAGGGATGTAATAGCATGTGCTATGGATGCAGAGGATGCGGTCGTGCAGGTATTTTTTATAAGACAGGGAAAGCTGCTTGGAAGAGAGCATTTTCATATGAAGGTTGCTGCGAATGATAGCAGAAGTGCCATATTATCACAGTTTATGAAACAGTACTATGGTGGAACTCCATATATTCCTAATGTTATCATGACACAGGAAGAGATAGATGATGCAGATGTTATCGCCGAGTGGCTTGGAAGCAGAAAGAAAAGAAAGGTATCTGTCATAACACCTAAAAAGGGTGACAAGGAGCGTATGGTTGAACTGGCACATAAGAATGCACTTATGGTTCTTACCAAGGATGCTGAGAAGATTAAGCTTGAAGAAAAGAGAACAACAGGTGCCATGAAAGAGATAGCTGGATGGCTTGGACTTAAGAACCTAAGAAGAGCAGAAGCTTATGATATATCCAATACAAGTGGTGTTGAATCTGTAGGTTCCATGGTTGTTTTTGAAGATGGAAGACCAAAGAAGAATGATTACCGTAAGTTTAAGATAAAGACAGTCAAAGGACCTGACGATTATAAGAGCATGAGTGAGGTGCTTACAAGACGTTTCCAGAGAGGCATGAGGGAACGTGCGGGTGAAGAGGAGTCAAGAGGCTTTTCGGTGTATCCTGATCTGATTATGATGGATGGTGGACGTGGACAGGTAAATATAGCACTAAAGGTGCTGTCAGAGCTGGATATTCACATCCCGGTATGCGGCATGGTTAAGGATGATAATCATAATACAAGAGGCTTGTATTATAACAACGTAGAGATACCTATAGACAGACATAGCGAGGGCTTTAAGCTTATAACACGTGTTCAGGATGAAGCACATAGATTTGCCATAGAGTATCACAGATCACTAAGAAGTAAGCTGCAGGTTAATTCGGTGCTTGATGATATAGAAGGAATTGGACCGGTAAGGAGAAAAGCACTTATGAAGCATTTTCTCGATATAGAAAAGATAAGGGCAGCAGGTGTGAGTGAACTTATGGAGGTTGATGGCATAACAGAGAATGTGGCACAGAATATATATAAGTATTTCCATTGAGTATGTATGTAGAATGTGAACAGGCAATATGTTGGACTGTCTGTAACTTATATTTGTTGTCCGTTTGCCACCAACTAATATTCAATTCAACAACAATATATTTGAAGAAAATCTTTTAATATCAGAGCCGCTGTGTTACACTAATGTATAAGATGGTGTAAATATCGAAAGCGGAATAAAATGTTGTGAATATGGCATTCAATATGTACGCATGTGGATACATATGGTAAAAATATATATTAAATATAAAACAGGAAAACATTAATCAAATATATAATAATTGCGGCATTGTCAATAATGACTTTAATATGCAGGATAGGAGTAGTATATGAATGGTAAAGAAAGAGTTAATTTATCAAAAGTAATTGAGAAGATGAATCTTGTGAATCTTACACCAGATATAGATGTCAAGGGAATATGGATTCATGTGCCTGAGTTTAACAGACCAGCACTCCAGCTTACAGGGTTTTATGACCAGTTTGATAATGACCGTATACAGATTATAGGCAATGTGGAATATTCATATCTCAAGAGTCTTTCAGATACAGAGCGTTTTGAACGTTATATGCAGCTTTTATCAAGCAATATTCCATGTCTTATATTCTGCAGGAATCTTGAACCTGAACCAGAGATCATAGAGCTTGCAAAGAAGTATCAGATACCTATTCTTAAGTCAGAAGAGTCAACTTCTTCATTTTCAGCAGAGGTTATAAGATGGCTCAAGGTACAGCTGGCACCTTGTATTGTAATCCATGGTGTGCTTGTTGATGTTTATGGTGAGGGCGTGCTTATAACAGGTGAGAGTGGTATAGGTAAGAGTGAGGCTGCACTTGAGCTTATTAAGAGAGGACATCGTCTTGTAACAGATGATGCAGTTGAGATAAGAAAGGTAAGTAATGAAACATTAGTGGGTTCAGCTCCAGGTGTAACAAAGTATTTCATAGAGCTAAGAGGTATCGGAATCATAGATGTTAAGACACTTTTTGGTGTAGAAAGTGTTAAGGAAACACAGGAAATCGATATGGTTATCAAGCTTGAGGACTGGAATAAGGATAAGGAATATGACAGGTTGGGTCTTGAAGAGGAATATACAGAGTATCTTGGCAATAAAGTCGTATGTCATTCGCTTCCAATACGTCCAGGACGTAATCTTGCTGTTATTGTAGAGGCAGCAGCGGTAAACCACAGACAGAAGAAGATGGGTTACAATGCAGCTAAGGAGTTATACAGAAGGGTTCAGGAAAACCTTATGAAGGGTGACGAAGAGGACGACCTTTAATTACAATAATCAGATAACAGATTATGACTGGGGGTAAGTTTGTATGTGTGGTAAGGATAATATAAGTAATGCAGATATTAATAATGATAAAAGCATAGTACTTGGAATAGATATTGGTGGAACAACATGTAAGTGTGGAGTTTTTAGTGTGTCAGGAGAGCTTCTTTATAAGGATGAGATTCCAACAAGAAAGGATGAGGGTGGAAGCCTTATACTGGAAGATATAAAAAAACATATACCAGATATGTTGGAAGCAGTAGAAAAAGCAAGTGATGATATAGCCGGAGTAGGAATAGGAGTTCCAGGTGCTGTCAGGGATGATGGCACAGTTAACAAATGTGTCAATCTTGGATGGGGTGTGTTTAATGTGGCACAGACATTCAGTAAGATGACAGGATACAAGGTTAAGGTTGGAAATGATGCGAATATGGCAGCACTCGGTGAGTACTGGATGGGAAGCGCAAAAGAGTACTCAAGCAGTCTTTTAGTTACACTTGGTACAGGTGTCGGCGGTGGTGTTATCATTGATGGAAAGCCTTTGTGCGGCTTCAATGGTGCAGCGGCTGAGATAGGCCACCTTCCTGTAGCTGATGAGGAGAAGGAGTATTGTAACTGTGGTAAGAGGGGCTGTCTTGAACAGGTGGCTTCTGCAACTGGCATAGTCAGGACAGCTGTCAGAATGCTTAGCGAATCAGATGAGCCGTCAGCGTTAAGGGATATTCCTTATATATCAGCCAAAGCCGTGTTTGATGAGGCAAAGAAGGGAGATTCCGTTGCTTTAAAGGTTGTTGATTATATGTGCCGTTATCTTGGTAAAGGTCTTGCATGTGCTTCTGGTATGGTCGATACAGAGGTTATATGTATAGGTGGTGGTGTTTCAGCAGCAGGCGAATTTTTGTTAAGCAGAGTGGAAAAGTACTATAAGGAGTATGTATTCCATGCTTCAAGAAACACTAAGATATTAAAGGCAACACTTGGCAACGATGCTGGTATGTATGGAGCAGCCAGACTTGTATTAAATGAGTAAGCAGAATGATGTAAATAATGAATATAGACAGGGAGTATGATAATACATGAGTCAGAATGATTTGTTGGAAAAGCTTAAGGATATAGCAGGTGAATCACAGGTCAGAACAGATGAACCTATGAGCAGTCATACTACATTCAGAATAGGAGGCACTGCGGATTATTTCGTAATGCCTTCTTCTGTTGAAGAGTTACAGACTATAATACGTTTATTGAAAAAATCAGACATAAATTACTATGTTATAGGAAATGGGAGCAACCTGCTGGTAGGAGATAAAGGTTTCAGAGGAGTTATTATACAGCTTTCAGATGCTTTTGATGAAGTGGAGTATATTGATGATGTAACAGTAAAGGCTATGTCAGGCATGAAGCTGTCAAGGCTTGGAAACAGGCTTTCAGATAAAGGACTTGCAGGCTTTGAGTTCGCAACAGGTATTCCAGGAACGATAGGCGGGGCGGTCAGAATGAATGCTGGAGCTTATGGTGGAGAGATAAAGGATATTATTGTCAGTGCTGAGGTCTTAGATCAGAATGGTGATATCCATACGCTGGGTAAAGATGAGCTTGAACTTGGATATAGAACAAGCTGCATAATGAAATATGGATATATAGTAGTAAGTGCAACACTTAAGTTAAGTAAAGGCAATACTGATGAGATAAAAGAGAATATAAAAGAACTTTCACAAAAGAGAAGAATGAAACAGCCGTTAGAATATCCTAGTGCGGGAAGTACATTTAAAAGACCAGAGGGATATTTTGCAGCAAAGCTTATAGAGGATGCAGGACTTAAAGGTCTGTCAGCAGGTGATGCACAGGTGTCAGAAAAACATGCAGGCTTTGTTGTTAATAAAGGCAGGGCAACAGCAAAGGATGTATGTGAGCTTACAGATAAGATAAAAGAAGAGGTCTTAAAGAAGTCTGGCGTTAAGCTTGAGCTTGAGGTTGTTAAAATAGGAGAGTTCTAGATACAGGTTTTAGTCAGGAGCGAGGCAGTATATGAAGATTATTATAGTCACAGGTATGTCGGGAGCAGGCAAATCGACAGCGTTGAATGTTTTAGAGGATGAGGGATATTATTGTGTGGATAATATGCCTATATCTCTTATATCAAAGTTTGCAGAGCTTGCAGACTGCCAGAAGCAGAATAATGGATATAACAACATAGCACTTGGTGTAGACATAAGGAGTGGCAATTCACTTGCCGAGTTCGATTCCGTACTTGATTATATGAAAAGCAGGAAGTATGATTATACAATTCTGTTTCTTGAGTCAAGTGATGAGGTGCTTATAAAAAGATATAAGGAAACGAGAAGGACACATCCGCTTGCTAAGGATGGAAGAGTGGATAAAGCTATACTGCTTGAAAGAGAGCAGCTTGGGTTTCTTAAACAAAGAGCAGATGTTATCATAGATACGAGCCAGCTTCTGACAAGAGAGTTTAAGGAAGAGCTTGAAAAGATAGTGCTTGAAAGAAAGGAGTTTAACAACCTTATCGTTACAGTGTTATCTTTTGGGTTTAAGTATGGTATACCAGCTGATGCTGATATGGTGTTTGATGTAAGATTTCTCCCTAATCCATATTATGTTGAAGAGCTAAGACCGCTTACGGGTAATGATAAAAAGATACAGGATTATGTCATGAAAGCACCAGAGGCAGAAGAGTTTCTTGTGCGTGTTGATGGACTTATACAGTTTCTGCTTCCTAATTATGTCAAGGAGGGAAAGTCAAGCCTTGTCATAGCAGTTGGATGTACAGGTGGAAAGCATCGTTCTGTGACACTTGCCAATGCGATTGCAGACAGACTTTCAAAGACACCTTATGGCTGCAAGGTGGAACACAGGGATATAGAGAAGGATTCAAAGCGCAAGGGTTAAGAATTCATAAGAGTTTAATATTTAATGAAGCCATGGTCAAAAGCCCCGGCTTTGATACAACAAATGCAGGGTGTACCCTTGTATAGCAATATAAGAAATGGAGATAATTAATGTCGTTTTCTTCAGATGTTAAGGAAGAGCTGAGTGCAAGGCTTGATTCGGCAAGACACTGCCAGATAGCTGAGTTTGCAGCTATTATGGGAATGTCGGGACGTATAAGACGTTCATCGGGTGGTGAGATGCAGGTTGAACTGCTCACTGAAAATGAGGTTGCCAGATACAAGTTTATTGTACTTTTAGAGACTATATTTGATATAGATTCCTCAGATATATTATATATATCCGAGAGCAGCAGGGATACAAGCATAAGAATATGTGACCAGAAGCAGGTCGCAAAGATATTACAGACACTTAAGTGGGCAGATGATACATTTGAACATATAGAACCAGTATTCGTGGATCCAAGAATAGTACAGAAGGATTGCTGCAAAAAAGCATTTATAAGAGGGGCTTTTATAGCCGCAGGCTCAATAAGTGACCCTAATAAGTTTTATCATTACGAAATTGTATGTGATTATGAAGAAGATGCAGAGTGTGTTAAGGATATGCTTTGCTTTTTTAATCTTGATGCAAAGGTTACGCAGCGTAAGAATAATTATATAGTCTACATGAAGGAGGGCAGCAATATAACAGATGCCCTTAATCTTATGGGAGCATATGTTTCCCAGATGGAGCTGTATAATGTCATGATTCTTAAAGAGATGAGAAATGATGTTAACAGGAAGGTTAACTGTGAAACGGCGAATCTTAATAAGACAATATCAGCGGCAGTCAAGCAGACAAGAGATATTGAGTATATAAGAGATACAGTAGGACTTTCAAGCCTAAAGGAAGGACTTTACCAGGTAGCAAAGATACGTCTTGAACATCAGGATATGAATCTTAAGGATATAGGAGAACTTCTTGATCCGCCTGTGGGAAAGTCCGGGGTTAATCACAGACTAAGAAAGATAAGCGAAATGGCAGATGAGATAAGGGCTGCCAGGCAGGGGTATTGACAACAAGCGTATAATAAAACTTAGGCGGGGCATATTTATGATAGATATAAAGATGTTGACAGAACTATTATAATGCTGCAGTCGGATGTAAGAAAGGTTTCTGCATATAAGGCAGAAATGCAGGAGATTATATACAGTAAGGATATAATGGAGGATAATGAGATGACAAAAGTAGATATTATTTCAGGATTCTTAGGAGCTGGAAAGACAACTCTTATAGCTAAGCTTTTAAAGGAAGCATTTCCAGGAGAACAGGTAGTTCTTATAGAGAATGAGTTTGGCGAAATCGGCATAGATGGTGGATTCTTAAAGGAATCGGGTGTTGAGATAAGAGAGATGAATTCAGGATGTATATGCTGCTCTCTAGTAGGTGATTTTGGTACATCACTTAAGGAAGTAGTTGAAAAGTATCATCCAGACAGAATTATCATTGAGCCATCTGGTGTTGGTAAGCTTTCAGATGTTATAAAGGCAGTTAAGGATCTTCATATTGAGAATGAAATCAGGCTAAACAGTGCATCGACTGTAGCAGATGCATCTAAGGTAAAGGTATATATGAAGAACTTTGGTGAGTTCTTTAACAACCAGATTGAGCATGCAGGAACTATTATTCTTAGCAGAACACAGAATGTTTCAGAGGCTAAGTTAAAGACAGATATAGAACTTATCAGATCACTTAACAAGGATGCACATATTATTACAACTCCTTGGGATGATATTAATGGTAAGCAGATTCTTGATGCAATGGAAAATGTTACTAATCTTGAGCTGGAGATGCTTGCAGAAGCAGCAGCTAAGGCAGCAGAGGAACATGAACATGAGCATCACCATGATGGAGAATGCGGCTGCGGACATGACCACGATCACGAGCATGAGCATCATCACGACCATGATGGAGAGTGCGGCTGCGGACATGACCATGAGCATGAGCATCACCATGACCATGACGGAGAGTGTGGCTGTGGACATGACCACGAGCATGAGCACCACCACGACCATGATGGAGAATGTGGCTGCGGACATGACCATGAGCATGAGCACCACCACGACCATGATGGAGAGTGCAGTTGTGGACATGATCATCATCATGGACACCATCATGCTGATGAGGTGTTTACAAGCTGGGGTGTAGAGACTCCTGATAAGTATGATAAGGAAACACTCTCAGAGATACTAAGAAAGCTTTCTGAAACAGATGATTATGGTGATATATTAAGAGCAAAGGGTATGCTTCCTACACCAGAAGGTAAGTGGATGTTCTTTGATCTTGTACCAGAAGAATATGAAATCCGTGATGGTGAACCAGAAATCACAGGAAGAATATGCGTTATAGGAGCTAAGCTCAAGGAAGATGCGCTCAAAGAGTTATTCAATGTATAAATTAAGTTTTTAAATAGTGCAGTCCATGTTTTGCACATAATGACATGGGCTGCATTTTTAGGATTTATAAAAATATATGGCAGAAACAGCATAAATAAAGTATAAGAAAAGAGGTAAAATATGGCACAGGAAGAAGAATATCAGATTCCAATATTCTTAATAAATGGACAGCTTGACAGTGGTAAAACAAGATTTATCCAGGATACAATAGCAATGGGACAGTTTGCAGAAGCCAAGAATAAGCTTCTTATTGTATGCGAAGAGGGTGAAGAAGAATATAGTGAGAAGCTTTTAAAGGACAATGGTGTAGATATGGTTGTCCTTGAAAAGGAAGAACTTACAGAAGAAAGGCTGAATGAGCTTGATAAAGAATATGATCCATGGATAGTTATAGTTGAATATAATGGTATGTGGGATCCAGCTCTTATTATGGCAACAGCCAAGCCAAGAGGATGGGATATATATCAGTCTATTACGCTTGTAGATGCAGCTTCATTTAATCTTCAGTGGAATAATATGAGGTCTATCGTAGCAGAAACAGTTAAGTATGCTGATATGGTTATATTTAACAGATGCAAGTCTGGTATGGATCTTGGAAGCTACAGAAGAAGTATGAGAGCACTTAACAACACACTTCAGATAGTATTTGAGGATGATAAGGGTGAAATGATGTCTATAGCAGAACAGCTTCCTTATGATGTGAATGCTGATGTTATAGAAATAGATGATGCTGATTATGGCATATGGTATATGGATGTATCAGAAAGACCAGATGTGTATGTTGGCAAGAAAGTAAGATTTAAGGGACAGGTACTTAAGAATAAATACTTTAAGGATAAGAATTTCGTTCCAGGACGTAAAGTTATGACATGCTGCGCAGAGGATACTCAGTTTATTGGTTATATCAGCTTCTATAATGACATTGCTTCATTGGAAAACAGGCAGTGGATAACTGTTACAGCAACTGTTAAGGTTGAATTCCAGATGGCATATAAGAAAAAGGGTCCTGTTCTTTATGTAGAAAAGGTAGAGCCAGCAGAACCACCAGTGGAAGAGATGGTGTATTTCTAATATGATACAGGATATATTTCCAAAAGTTTTAAATAACCAGTATGTAGAGTGTAGTCCATGTGATAACGATATTATATTTTTCTTTAAGGGTTCATCACTTCTTGCAAGGTATGAAGGAGAAGATGTACTTGTATATCCACAGTACAAGGAGTTCGTTCTGGGGATAAACAAGGCGGATAACAAGGATACAGTGGATAACTATACATTTGTTTATCTTCTGTCAGTGGATGATACAAGATATTTTCTTGCAAGAAAGAGCGGTGAGCTGCTTAAAGGTCAGTATATTGGTGAAATGGCTGACTCAGACATACATAAAGAATATGATACAGTTATTGACGGCTTTGATTTTGTCGGAGTTAATTCTTTTAGAAAGGCTGAGCCAAAGGCGCAGGCATTTGCAGCTATAACAGCATTTCATATATACGGATGGTACAGGGATAATCACTTCTGTGGAAGATGCGGTAAGCCAACTATTCACGATGACAGGGAACGTATGTTAAAATGTCCGTCATGTGGCAATATGATATATCCTAAGATATGTCCGGCGGTTATAGTAGCAGTAACGGATCATGACAGGATTCTTCTTACGAAATACGCGGGAAGGACATATAGGAATTATGCACTTATAGCTGGCTTTAACGAAGTTGGTGAGACACTTGAGCAGACAGTCAAAAGAGAAGTTATGGAAGAAACGGGGCTTAAGGTTAAGAACATAAGATACTATAAGAGCCAGCCATGGGGATTGTCAGGTTCGATACTTTCAGGCTTTTATTGTGAGCTTGATGGTGATGATACGATAACACTTCAGGAGGAAGAGCTTTCACTTGGTAAGTGGGTGAAGGCAGAGGAACTTTCGCTTGAAGATGATGGAATAAGTCTTACAAGGGAAATGATACTTAAATTCAGGGAGGATTGCCTAACTGAATAAAAAACGCTGGATTCCTGCAGGAATCCAGCATTTTTTTTATAATAGCAGTTTTATGTTAATTTTTATAATTTTTAAAACATATGTTAATATCAACATTTCCAGATACACCAGGTACCGTACCAGTGCTTGTGTACTGCCACATAGTATATTTATATGGATAGTAAGGAGCTGCAGTCTGATATCCTGCGAACCACTTGTCGTAAGATTCAAGACGATTAAGTTCAACATTGTCCATAAAGTACAAGAGATTACTATATATGAGCGGTGTGTATCCGGCAGCCTTTATGGTATCACAGAAGGCTATAACAACATCAGTAAGCTCACTTGCACTAAGCTTTTCCTGACGGAAGGAATCATTTTCTATAGCCTCTATATCAATAGCTACAGGGTATGTAACATTGTAAGGTCTTATAAGGTCAAGCACATAGTTGGCCTCTTCAACAGCTTCATCACGGCTTACAGCCTGTGTGTAGAAATATACTCCGACATCAACATTGTTGGTAAGAGCACTTGTTATATACTTTTCAAAAGAAGTATCCTTGACAAGAAGTCCTGAACCATAAGCTCTGTAGCCACATCTTATAATAGCATAATCTATGCCAGCTGACTTTGCCTTGGCAAAATCTACATCAGAGTTGTATCTTGAAAGGTCAATTCCCGTATACGTTTTAGTCGATTTATCATCAGAATATGTCATAAAACCATTACCATTGCGTGTGAATCCGGATGTGCTGTAATCAGTTTTTGCAAGGGCAGGGTCAATGTCAGCAAAAACATAATTTCCCTTCCTGTTAGAATATACAATGTTATCAGGATACAGCTTCTTAAGTATAGAAAGTGTCGATGAACCGCTCTCAAACTGTTCACGTATAGAGTTAAGTAAATCCTCTTTCTCAGAAGCTTTTGCAACATCAAGATCCTTTGATTCAAGCTGTGCAACTGTATGTTTGGTGCGTGTGTGGTCAGTAACAAGAAGAAAAATATTAGCAGCTATAGAAATGATTGCTGTTACTAAAAGTACAATCGTTAATGGCGATATTGAAACTTTTCTTTTGTTTTTCTTTTTCTGCCCCTTTTTTCCTGTATTCAGAATATCATCATTAAAGTGGTTGTTTAATGAGATATCATCTGTATTCTTATGCATATATATCCCTCCGTATGTTAATGATGTAAGCGCCAAAAGATGTTTTGACCCTTATGTCTGTAATTAGTGTATACGAGTGATATATAAAAGTCAAATGTGATGTAAAAATCATCGGCTGCAAAATCAAAATTAATAGGTAAAGATTTAAAACTAATAAAAGTCAATAAAAAAACTGATTAAAAAACTAAAAAAAATATTGACAATATAGTTAACATATAGTATATATAAGATACACCATATATATATACATCAGACATTTGGAATATATGAATATATTTCAGATTCTTTAGCCTTCTGGAGAAGGTATTTATAGCGTTTCTGCTCGGAGTTCAGCTGATATATATAACAGTCTATAAGATCCGGGTCAGTAGCATTATCAAAGTTGGCATATGCAGCACTAAGTGCAGCTTTCGTCAGATTTATTTCCTCAACAAGATATTTTTCATCATATGTAGCAGGTTCTTTTTTCTTGCAGAACAGTTTCATTTCCGTTACCCCATTTCCTTATTTTTATAAAGTATAGTCAGAAGCTGGCAGATCTATACATTAAAGGAAATATTTTTATAAAATGTTTGTCTTTGTCACATTCACAGGTATTAATAAGATTATGGGAGAAGTAAAAAATCATGGAAATATGTATGAAAATGTGGGCTGGAATATATAAAGAAATATTGTCAGGGCATATGGATGTAGTAAGATATTTAGTGTTATTGATGGTTACGATGGCGGCAGCAGCAGATGATTATAAAAGGTATAAGATATCAAACAGAATAATCATAGGGGGTCTTATATTGTCAGCAATGGTGTGTATTGCAGAAATGTATATGATGTATGTAGTAAGTAAAAATGGTGTGGATATTACGTATGGAGGTTATAAGGGTTATAAAGATATTGGTTTAATGTATTTATCAGGTATGGTGTGGGCATTGGTTGTCAGTTATGTGTTGTATAAGGTCAGGGCAATAGGGGCAGGTGATGTAAAGCTTTTTATGGTTGTGGGAACGTTTATGGGATATAAGGACGTGATGTATATTATTGTTATTGCATTATTTGCAGGAGTGTTTATTGGTGTGGCAGAGGCTCTTGGCAGAAAGGAAATCATGCTGGTTACAGGAAAAAGCATGCATAAATTCCATTTTTCATATGCAATAATGGCAGGTGTATGTATGATGGTGTGTTTAAAGTCAGCCGGAATATAAAGGAGGTGTGATGATAAGTGGGAAAAGGAAATGTGTGTGTTATATATGATCCGGATGAACGTTACGCAAAACGCCTTATGGGGATAATTAACGATGATAAAGATATTCCATATAAGGCAAGAATGTTTACAAGAAAAGAAGAATTTAACAAGTATATAGCTGGTAACGATACAGACGTGCTTATGGTAAATGAGGAATGTTATACTTATGAGATTCAGAAAAAGAGCAATAATAATGTTATTGTTTTATGTGAGGAAGAAAATGAAGCAAGGAGGATTAATGATAGAAAAAAGGAAGGACATACAGGCGTATGCAAGTATCAGCCGGCATATCAGCTGTTAGGTACAATATCTAAAAAACATACAGAAACAGAGCAGAATGAAAAGGAAAAAAGTTTTAAGTGCATAGGTGTATATGGATTCAATTCTTCTTTAAGGGTTATGCTTGCACTTGTAATATCAGCCGCTTTTTCAAGAAAGGGAAAAACACTGTTTATAAACCTTGATGAATTCTCAGGTATTGAACATATAATGGGAAGTGATGAATCAAGAAATCTCTCAGATGCTTTATATATGTTTAAACAGGCAGGAATGCAGTATACAGATGGCATCCGCCGTAGTATACACTTTACAGATATGTTTGATTATATCCCGGCAGTAGTATCCGCAGATGATATATCATATGCAGGGGATATGCTTCTTTCGCAGTTTATTGATGCAGCTGCATATAACGGACAATACATGTATGTAGTGATCAATATATCAGAAGGAATCACAAGACCATGGAAGCTGATGGAAAAATGTGATGTGACATATATAGCTGATAGTGGCGAATATATAGAAGGCTGCAGGTTTGATAATCTTAAAAGATATCTTATAGAGAATGACATGGAGCAGGTGGCTGATAGTATAATGAGGATTAATCTTAAAACAAAAGAGGATGTTGATGTGAATTTCCTTCAGAGAATCATGTATACAGAAGCGTATGGCTGTGTGAGCGAGTTGATTAATTATTTGTAGTTTTATGGATGAATTGTTTATAAAATTAAAAAAGGAAATATATGAAGAGCTTGATGTAAGCCTTGATATATCGGATGATTATCTTTATGAAATAATAGATGAGTGTATATATAAAGCAACGGCAGTAAAAAGACTGTCACTTAACCAGAGAGAAATGTTAAGGACACGGTTATATAATTCGATCAAGAAGCTTGATGTATTGCAGGAGCTTATAGAGGATGACGAGATAACAGAAATAATGGTAAATGGTTATGATAATATATTTATAGAAAGGAATGGATGTATAACAAGGTGTGAAAGACAGTTTGAAAGTGAGGAAAAGCTTGCTGATGTAGCACAGAGAATAGCAGCAATGTCAAATAAAATCATTAATGAGTCGTCACCTATCGTAGATACAAGACTGCCGGATGGGTCAAGAGTCAATATGGTATTACCGCCAATAGCGATAGATGGCCCGATAATAACTATAAGAAAATTCTATAGAACACCCATGGACATTAAAAGAATGATACAGGCAGGTTCTATAACAGTTGAAGCAGCAGATTTTCTTAAGCTGCTCGTTAAAGCGAAATATAATATATTCGTATCTGGAGGTACAGGAAGTGGTAAAACAACATTTCTTAATGCCTTATCTAATTATATCCCAAAGGATGAAAGAATACTTACAATAGAAGATTCCGCTGAGCTTCAGATATCAGGCGTTGATAACCTTGTAAGGCTTGAAGTAAGAAGGGCAAACATGGAAGGAGATAATGAGGTTACAATAAGGGATCTGATTAAGTCAAGTCTGAGAATGCGTCCCGACCGTGTGATAGTTGGAGAGGTCAGGGGTGAGGAGGCGCTTGATATGCTGCAGGCCATGGGAACAGGGCATGATGGCAGCCTTTCTACAGGACATGCCAACAGTCCAGGGGATATGCTTGTAAGACTGAGAACGATGGTTCTTATGGGCATGAATATGCCAGTGGAAGCAATAGACAGGCAGATATCGTCAGCTATAGATATAATAGTGTATCTTAAGAGAATGAGGGATAAGACAAGAAAGGTTGTTGAGATATCAGAGGTGTGTGATTATGGTGAGAAAGGGTTTGAACTTATTCCACTGTTTAGGTTTGTGGAAGAAGGCGAAGATGAAAGCGGAAGGATTATTGGTGAACTTAAGAAAACAGAATATAAGCTCCAAAACCAGAGTAAGCTGCTTTCCTATACTGGCTGCAATTCCCCAAAATAAAAATGAGCTTATATATTATCTTCAGGGAATAGCAGTGATTGTCCTTGCTGCATATTTATTCTATAACAGCTTATGGTCATGCATATTCTTAAGTCCGGTTATCCCAATATATGTTGTGTTACGTAAAAGGGAAGCTTATGGTAAAAAAATAAGCCATAAAACCATGGAGTTCAGTGATGGAATGCAGGCGGTTTCATTTGCGTTAAATACGGGTTACTCGATTGAAAATGCGTTTGCAGAAGCAGTGGGTGAGCTGGAACTTCTATACGGAAAAGAGTCATCTATAGTCAGGGAGTTCAGGATGATGGTAAACAGAATAAAAAGAAACGAAAACCTTGAAGATATTATGGATGATTACGCAAAAACATTAAATATAGACGATGTCAGCTATTTTTCGGAAATATTCAGGTATGCAAAAAGAAGTGGTGGTGATATTCCAGCGATTATTAAACAGACGACAAAAATGATAAGGGAAAAGTCAGAAGTCCAGATGGAAATAGACACGATAATAAGCGGAAGAAAAATGGAGCAGAAGATTATGGTGTGTATTCCATTGGGGATACTTATATATCTTAGGATGACAACACAGGGGTTTGTCGATGTGCTATATGGTAATGTGCTGGGAATAATAGTTATGACACTATGCCTGTTTATATATGCAGCTGCAGCTGTTATTTCAATCAGAATCGTGGATATTAAGGTGTAACATAAAAGGACTAAGAGAGTTGTCATGAATAAGAAAATCAGAGGAAATGCTATAACAAATAAAATAAATAATAAATATATTATTGCCGCAATACTTGTTCTTGTAATAGTGTTAGTTAAGACACTTGTTATAAAAGATTCACAGAAATCATCAGTAAGTCATATAAAAAGACCAGAACCAGGTGAAGCTTCTAAAAACATTTCATTAGATGTTTATGATGCAGCTGGAAATAAACAGACAACAATAAATACATATGTTGAGCCAAGAAAAATGTCAGAGGAAGAGACACAGCAATGCTTTGATGAAGCCTATGATGAGCTGTTAAGAATTATGTTAAAGAATAATGCTTCAGCAGATTATATTACACAGGATATATGTATGACAGATAAGCTTGCAGAAGGTCTTATAAGTGTAAGCATGTATCCCTCAGATTATTCAGTAATTGATTATGATGGTACGGTGCATAATGAGATGTTAAGTGAAGGCGATGTTAAAGAGGTGTCATTAACATACGTTATGCAATACGAGGAATATGAAAGACATGGTGTTATAGAGTTGAATGTACGGGCAGCCGGGGAATATGATGATGAATCACAGAAGGTAATAGCACAGAATACTATCCAGAAGGCCGTAGATAACACAGTTAATAAAAACATAGATGAAAAGAAGGCAGCTCTGCCGTCAAATATAGGGCAGAAAGATATATATTACAGATACACAAAAGAAAAAATATCATGGTTATCATATGTTATTGTGCCTGCAGCTGTTGCGGTACTGATATTGTACAGAAGAAAAATGAAGAAAAAAAGAGAACAGGAGCTAAGAATAAAGGAATTAAAATACGATTATTCAGAGCTTATAGCCAAGCTTACATTACTTCTTGGTGCCGGTATGACCATAAGGAAGGCATGGGAGAAGATGGTTGAGGATTATATGAAGAAAAAGCAGGCTGGTGGTGGAGTGAAGATAGTATATGAAGAAATGTATATAACAGATTGTAATATAAAATCCGGAATATCGGAATATGAAGCTTATGAGGAGTTTGGATACAGATGTAACACAAGGGAATACTTAAAGCTTGCATCGCTGCTTCAGACTAATCTTAAAAGAGGAACGAACCGGCTAAGGGAATTACTTTGTCAGGAGTCATATGATGCGTTTGAACAAAGAAAAAATATTGCAAGGCAGAAGGGTGAAGAAGCTACAACAAGACTGCTTATACCAATGATTATGCTGCTTATGGTAGTTATGGTTATAGTTATGGTTCCGGCAGTTATGAACTTTTATCTTACATAGCAGAAAGCAGAGATTTCTTCTGTCATGTTATATAAAGATTAAACAGGAAAGGAAGAATAGTGTGAAAAATAAGATTTTTCACACGCAAGATTTGAGCTTCGCACAAACTTGAGATGCGCTGAAAAGCAGCGCAAGAATGGAGGAATATTATGAAAACAGCAGTAAAAGAAAATAAGAAAAACAAAATGACAGTATTATGCGGAAAATTAAAAGAAAATATAAAAAATTTCTGGCAGGATGAAGATGGCATGGGAGTCGTGGAAATAGTACTTATTATCGTTGTGCTTATAGGTCTTGTCATTATATTTAAAAGCCAGATAACAGCATTGGTTAATAAGCTGTTATCAAAAATGTCAAGCCAGGCAAACAAGATATGATAAATACGGCAGCAATATCACATATAAAAACAATATCACATATAAAGACAATATCATATATAAGGACAATATCATTAAGGGCGCAGATTACAGTCATGGCGGCAATGGTGTTTATGATTGTTGTTTCATTTGTTACAACATGTGTGGATAGTGCAGCAATGTCAGGATATAACACGATAATAAAACAGTCATGCAGCTTGTCTGATGAATCAGTATTTGCAGCATATAGTAATGATTTATTAGAACAATTCGATATATTTGCATTGAAAAAATCGGACATAATCAATGAAAAAATCCCCCAGTACATCAAAGAAAATATAAAAACATATTCTAAGGATTTAAGCCTTACAGAAGCATCATATACTGGTTATAAGTACATGACTGACAATGGCGGATATGGTGTTGAAGAGCAGATAATAAAATATATGAAAAGTGGTGGGTATGCTGATGTTGTTAAAAACTATAATGCTGTCAATAACCGCATAAAAGAATCAGATGCTGTCAAAAGGGTTACAGAAGCTATATGTTCAACACAAGCTACAGCCGGTGAGAGCAGCAGCGTGATGAGCCTGCTTATAAATACATGTTCGGATATGGATGAAAAGGAAAATGAAATATCCAGTATGGTGGCTGAATGTAAAAAGAATATGGATGAACTGTATTATATGTATGAAGCAGATGATGTAAATATACTATCAAAGTATAGCAGAAAAATCGAAAGAATATCAGACGAAATACATAACATTTCACAAGATATATTATATCAGGCTTCGTCTTATGAAGAGTTAAGAACAAAGTCAGAACAAAGCATAAGGGAATGTCATGAAAAGCTGAACTTTAACAGGAGTGATATAAGTGATGAGCTGTATCAGGAATTATCAGAGGATATAGACAGGCTGTACACAGAATATGGTGATGCTGATGTATTATCGGAGGGATATATCAGGGATAGTGTGGATAATGACAACTCAATCATAGAAAATATCGTCGGTAATATGCAGGCTGTTCAGGATATTTGTATGAAAATATCAGAGCCTGACGTAGAAAAGCAGGAGTATATCACAAAGATAGAAAAAATATACGAAGATATAGAATCAGAAATAAACGGATTTAGTATCAAAACAATCGTACAGGAATATGAACAATATACTTTCAGAGCAGATGATTATAACACCAGCATAACTTCACTAAATAAAATCTATCAGATATTAAAGGAAGGAGCAGCAGGACTGGTGATTGATGGTGAGATATCAGATAAGACCATAGATTATTCTGACCTTGCAGATACATGTGTATCAGGAAGCTGTGGAGGAGATGGTATATCCAATATAGATATACGTCAGGCACTTGTCAGTGAATATATAATATCAAGATATGCATGTTATACGGATTATATTGAAAAAAACGGACAACAAACTGGTTATATTGAAAAGAAAGACCGTGCTGTTGGCAGGCTGCTTGATTATGAAATCGAATATATTCTGTGTGGAAGGCAGTCAGATAAGGATAATCTGAATGAAGTTCTTTTTAAGCTTGTACTGATAAGAGAGGGACTTAATCTTTCATATCTTGTAACAGATGTACAGAAGAAGAATGAGTGTTTTGGATTAGCACTACAGCTTCTTGGATATACGGGAAATATGGTACTCATCAAGGCAGCCCAGTATTTTATTATGTCTATATGGGCATATGCTGAATCAGTTATGGAGTTAAGAGAGCTGTATGCTGGTGAAAGTATTGCCACAGTAAAAAATGCAGACAACTGGATAACAGATATTAACACAGTTATAAGCAGCGGTGCCGCAGGTTTAAAGACAAGTCTTTTTTCGGATAAGAATAAAGCTGGGAAAGAAACAGGCAGTACAGCTGGTTATAACAGCCTTGATTATATGGATTATATGCGCATCCTACTGCTTATAAAGGATAGAACTGCGAGGAATGCAGGTATTATGTCAGCCATGGAACTGGTAATGATCGCACTAGGACATGAGGATTTTAGAATGAAGGAATACATATACGAAGCATCTGGCACAGCTGTGTTTATATATGTAAAAAATGGACAGACATACAGTCAGAAACTGGAGTATTCATATATTTAAGATACCAAGGCCAAAAGGTCTAAACCCACATGAGCCCGCTTTTTAAAACATATAGTGATAATATGCAGGATAAGCAGCTGCCTCTTTATGTGCAGATAAACTTATATTAAAATAAATGATGTGAACACGGCACTTTACGCTGTGTCAATCATAAAGTAAAAAAAGAAACATTAGAATTAAACTTAAAGGAAAAAACGAAAATTTAAAGGAAGGAGAAAGATAAGACTTATTCTTATAAATTAACAGGTATGATGTTTATAACGCCAGAAATACATAAACATAATACATCCTCTGCACAAGCCAATAATGTAGTTTATCACAATAAAGAGGCATATATTAAAATGGCAGCTTTTAATGCATTAAGAGCATCATCCACAGTGGAGGCAGCACTTGTTATACCTTTATTTATATATGCAGTTATGGCAGTAATGTATTTTATACAGGTTATGGCAGTGCGCTCACATGTGAATGATGCATTATATATAACTTTAAAGAAAAGTGCAGGTTACGCATATATATACGAAAATTTTAATGAGTATGCCGGACAGAAAGCTATAGAAGATGGAATTGCTGATGATTCTACAATAGACAGTGCAGGTGGTGGGATAAAAAAAGGCATGGTTGTTGAGACCATAAGGAGAATGTTTATAAAAGAACTTGGTAAAGATTATGCAAAAAATAATAACATTGAAAATGGTGATGCGGGCTTCATATTTATAAGTTCAAGAGTACTGCAGGGAAATTCAGTTATAGATATAAAGGTTTCATATTATATTAAAAATCCTTTTGATATATTTGGCAATACACGTATAAAAATCGCTGACAGGAAGAGGATTAATGCGTGGCTTGGTGAAGACATGGATGGATATAAAAAAGCTGATGGCATGTCAGAGGAATATGTATACATAACAGCAGGTGGGGAGGTATATCATACAGATTCAAAGTGTACACATTTGCTGCGTTATATAAAAAAATGTGATAAAGGTGATATAGAAGAAATACGTAATACCTCTGGTTCAAAATATTATGAGTGTAAAGTATGCAAAAAAAATACAGATGATAAAGAAACAGATGATCAAGAAACAGGAGATACAAAGACAAACAGCGTGTATTATACAGAATATGGAACACGTTTTCATAGTAACAGTATGTGCACAGAGCTAAGACGCAATATCCAGAAAGTGAAAAAATCGGACATAAAAGACAGGGAATTGTGTGAAAAATGCAGTGGATGACTATAGACTATAAATACAGGAGGTGTCACAGGAGGTATCACAGGAGATGTCACAGGAGGTGCTACATGTTTAAAATAATATATTTAATAATATGTCTTGCTATACTTTCATATAAAGATATAAGAAGCCGTACAGTTCCTGTTATGTGGCTTATATTAATGGGAGCCGTAATACCGGTTATGTATGTGTGTGATTATAAAGCAGGTGGTGAAATAATACAGTACAGCCAGATAGTACTGTCAATAATTATTGCAATAATATTTATACTTTTATCGGTGTTTACGCCGCTGATTGGCGAAGCAGACGGGATAATTATTGGCTATGTCTGTCTGCTCTTAGATGTGTATATAGCAGTTTTCACAGTTTTGATATCATTTATTATGCTGGCAGTTTCAGGCTGTATATGGGTAGCTGCTAAAAAAATGAAGATTAAAACAGCCGTACCATATATACCATTTTTACTATCAGCATATATGTTAACGTTGTTTTGTATATAGAAGGGAATGATGATGGTATGCATACAGTTGAGAATGCGGTGATTGTACCTGTATTTACGCTTATTATAGTGGCACTTATAAGTGTCAGCGGATATATGCATGATAAAGTTGTTATGCGAAATATTCTTAACCAGTTATCAATAGAATATTCCAGGAATATAACAAGTAATGAACAGAAAGCTCTGCTTGTAAAAAGTGAGGAATATATAAAAGACAAAACAATATTTGTAAAAAAAGTAAGTGTTAAGCCAGATTCATATGCAGGAAAAGAAAATGCAGCAGACGGTATAAATCATATTACATGTACTGCAGAATGGCCATTTAGACTGGGTTTTTTCGGAATCAATATTGGAAATATAAGTATGAGCAGGGATGTATATAGAAACCATTCAGAACAGATTATAAGAAAGACTAATATAATGCTGCATAAATAGTGGCTCATTACGTTAAAAGAGAATGGAGAGTATTTATGGAAGATACATTGGAAAGAGAAGTGAATGTAAGATATGAAAGGGATAATAGTATTAACTATGCTGTTATAGATGCACAGAAGGAATGGAACTGTGAAGATGACTATGAAGTAAAGATGCTCATGTTTAACATGCCAGAGCATTTTCTTGCAATCACAATGAATGAAATTGATGGAAGAAATTGTATATATTATGATATTTCTTCAAAACAGCAGCTTAGTAAGCTGTTTGAATATGGGAAGGTTACAATGGAAGAGGTTAAGATAATGTTTAACAACATAAGTGAGATGGTACGTGTGGTTGATGAATATATGCTGGATCTTGACAGAGTTATACTAAAGCCGCAGCATATATATGTTTCACTAGCCAATAAAAAATACAGTTTCATGTATTCTCCCATAGCTGGTAATTCTGATTTCTATGATAATATGCGTTCGTTATTTGAATATATACTGGAAAGATTCGATCATTCTGTTGAGAAGTCAAGTCTTGTCCGCTTTTATGAAATATATCAGAGAATTCTTGTAAGAGATTATACACCACGCAATCTCATGTCTTTTTTTGAAAACAATGATAATACACAGATAGACATAGAGGATGATGACAATAAGCATATGGGTAAAACGTATCACGATGATGTACAGACATGGAATGGGGAAATTAACAGAATGAAAAGTGAAAGCGAAGCTGTTGATCATGTAAAAGACGGCATCGTGAAAGATTACAATCGTAAAGACGGCATCGTGAAAGATTACAATTGTAAAGACAGCACAGTAAAAGATTACAATCGCAAAGATGGCAGAGTAAAAGACCGTAACCGAAAAGAAAGAACAATAAAAGATATCACCTGCAAGACGGATGAAAATAGCCAGCATAAAGGGAATATAATAAAAGATGTGCTTCCAGAAACAGCAGAGGATAACAAAAGTAATAAAAGCAGTAAAAAGGCAGTATTTGTCATAAAAGCAGTGGGTGCAGTTATTTTATTAAACGCATTCCTTAGCATGTTTTTAAAAACATATGCGGTAGTAAAGCTTAATACAGCTGCATCTGTAATATGCATAATAGCTGGCATACTTATATTCTATGTGTCTGGAAAAGTGGCTGATATTATAGGGGAAATTGCCAGTGAAGACAAGGTGACAGAGGATGAACTTATACCATATAGAATGCATAACAATACAGATAAATCTTATGAATGTAAGCCGGAAGCTGAACATGAATACATGGAGGATGCAGAAAAAACTTCATATAGCAGTATGGTAACAGCAAGGGTGATGAAGGATGAAGAAGAGCAGGAAATAAAAGTCAGTCATACAATGCTTCTAAGCGATTATCTTAAGATGTTAAAGGATAATAAGCTTACACTAAGCCTTCTTGATAACAAAGAAAACAGGTTATACATGAAAAATGAGGAGGCATATGAGCAGCCATTGGAAAATATAGAACCAGTAAAATATCCATGCACAATAGGAAGCCTTGAGGGAAGTGCAGATATATTCATAGATTCACCAGTTATAAGTAAGATGCATGCATGTCTGCTTAAGGAGGATGATAAGTTCTATATAGAAGATATGAATTCTACTAACGGAACATATATAAATGATGAGAGAATAGCCATGCATAGCAAGACACGTATAGCTGATGGAGATATACTAAGAGTAGCAGCTTATAATTTTAAGGTGTGCATATCATAGTATAAAGAATAAATAAATATATGTACCAGTATATCGCCAAATTCCTTTTCATATGATACAATCTAGTTTACTGGTAAATCAGTATATGGAGGACTATTTTATGAATGTTAATATATACTATGGTGGACGTGGTATGGTCGATGATCCTACAATAGTTGTGATAAACAGAATACAGGAAGTGTTAGAAGAACTTAATGTAACAGTAACAAGATATAACCTTTATGAGATGAAAAACACGATAACGACACTTTCCCAGTCGGTAGCAGATGCAGATGGTGTTATATTTGCAACAACAGTAGAGTGGGTTGGAATGGGCGGATATATGCAGACGCTTCTTGATTCCTGCTGGTTATATGCAGATAAAAACAAGGCAGCATCTACATATATGTTTCCGGTTGTTATGTCAAGGGCATATGGAGAAAAAGAGGTTGTGACAGCACTCTGTAATTCGTGGGAGATAATAGGTGGTGTTATAGGAAGCTCACTTAGTGCATATGTTGATGATACGACTGATTTTGAATTCAATCAGGAGTATAAAGATATTATAGAAAAATATGCTGAGAATATATACAGGACTATATCAAAGAAGGTTAAGAGCCTGCCTTCAAGCAGCCAGACTATAAGAAAGAATGTTATAAAGGAAGTTGTAAGCTTTACACCTCAGGAGAGTGAGCAGTTATCAAAGTATGCTTCTGATGATGAGTTTGTAAAGACACAGAAGGAAGACATTGAATCACTTGCAAGTATATATAAGGAGCTTATGAATGACCAGGCAAATGGAGGCGATGATTATTATTTAAGTGTATTCAGAAACCATTTTAAACCTGAGCTTAGTTATAATGGCAGATATATGTTCATGATTAGTGACAAGGATAAAAATATTGTGGTGAATGTTGCAGGCGGACAGCTTAACGCAGAGTTTGGTGAAGATATGACAGCAGATGTCATAGGTAAAATGTCCAAGGAGACCTTTGATAACATAGTACAGGGAAGAATCACTTTTCACAGGGCATTTATGACAGGAGATATGACTGCAAAAGGTAACTTCAGGACACTCAGGATGTTAGATGAAATATTTGATTTCGGAGCATAGAATGGTATGAGAAAAGGTCATGCTTTGTCATGACCTTTCAAGAGTAATACAGGTTGTTGTAATATGTGAAGCGCTATTATAGGTCATGCTAAGTGAGGCTCTGCCAAGTATGCACATCTGATAGACACTGGGTAATCCAAGACCAGAGTGGCTTTTCTTTGTCGTAAAGAAAGGTGTGCAGAGTCTGGATAAATCATAACTGCAGGTGTCTGGTGTACCGGACTTATCAGCTGCATCTATCATGTCTTTTAAAAGGCTTTTGTCTGGTTCGCTGTCTGATGCATTTATTATAGACAGATGCATAAGCTGATTGTCGCATTGTATCTGCAGACAGATGGGTTTATTACTGCATGCTTCATATGCGTTATCTATAAGCTCATTAATACCAAGTGTAAGCAGATGTGAGGATATATAGAAGCTTGTTTTTTCGTCTGCATTTATAAGTTCAGTGTTTAATGGGAGCTTTTCACTGTGTGCTTCATTGCTGTATTTTTTTCCAATATATGTCTTAATACGCTCCAGCAGCTCTTTTACATTACATTCAACCATTTCACTATCTTTAAAGCTGTATCTGTATAAAGAGGTGCGGTTCATATATCCAACCAGCTCATCTATAGTCGTGCCCATGTTGTTCCAGAATTTATTATCTTTAAGTTCAGAATTCTTATGGGAAATAAACTGATAAGATGTTTTAAGATAGGCTGCGTAGTTTTTTATTTCGTGGGAAACGACCGACAGCTCTTCCAGAGAGTCTTTTCTTAAATCAGATAATGCAGATGATAATTTGCTGCTTTTTTTACATTCCGATACGATAGTATCATATTCCTCTTTATTAAACATATAAAACCTCATTTCTAAAATTATACATACATCAGAATAATTGTTGAATAATTATCTGCAAAAATATTGTAATCAACCTTGCTTTAAGTTATTATACGAGTATATACTTAAATATAAAATAAGTAAATGATGTATAAGGAGGAAGAAAGAGTTTATGAAAAAAGATGATTGCATTTTTTGTAAACTGGCTAATGGAGACATACCAACCAATTCAATATATGAAGATGAAGTAGTTAAGGTTATATTCGATGCAAGTCCGGCAGCACCAGGACACATACTTATATTACCTAAGAATCATTATGACGATATATACTCAATGGATGATGAAACAGCTGCACATGTATTTAAGGTTGCTGTTAAACTGTCTAAGGCATATAGAAAGGCACTGGATTTTGATGGGCTTAACATAGTCCAGAATAATGGTGAGGCAGCAGGTCAGACAGTATTCCACTTCCATATGCATATTATTCCAAGATATAAGAATGATACAGTTAATGTAACGTGGAAGCAGAATGAGGCAGATGCTTCAGTTATAGAGGATATTAAGAGTAAGGTTTCTGAATATCTTAAAGATTAACAGAATACTAACGTGATTGGTATAGTTATTTACGAAACGATGTATCAGAAATCACATTATAAAAACGGGAAAGGAAAAGAGTTTGTAATGATTAAGTTAAGCAAAGGTGGAGCATATCTCATTAACGGAACAGAGGTTATTGAGGATAGCCAGACAGCAGCACAGGAGGTCGCTGCAAAGACAGGTAAGAATGTAACTAAGGAAGAAGCAGCTAAGAATACTATAGCTTATGGCATATTAGATAAGCATAATACTTCTGGCAATATGGATAAGCTTAAGATTAAGTTTGATAAGATGACTTCCCATGATATTACATTTGTAGGTATTATACAGACAGCAAGAGCTTCAGGACTTGAAAAGTTCCCTATTCCTTATGTACTTACAAACTGTCATAACAGCCTGTGTGCTGTAGGTGGAACTATCAATGAGGATGACCATATGTTTGGACTTACATGTGCCAAGAAGTATGGTGGAATCTATGTGCCACCTCATCAGGCAGTTATTCATCAGTTTGCAAGAGAGATGCTTGCTGAGGGTGGAAAGATGATTCTTGGTTCAGACAGCCACACACGTTATGGTGCACTTGGTACTATGGCTATGGGTGAGGGTGGACCTGAGCTTGTAAAGCAGCTTCTTAACAAGACATATGATATCAATATGCCTGGTGTAGTTGCTATATATATGACAGGAGAACCTATGAAGGGTGTAGGTCCTCAGGACGTGGCACTTGCCATCATCGGTGAAGTATTTGCCAACGGTTATGTTAAGAATAAGGTTATGGAGTTCGTAGGCCCAGGCGTTTCAAGCTTAAGTGCTGACTTTAGAATCGGTGTAGATGTTATGACAACAGAAACTACATGTCTTTCATCTATCTGGAGAACAGATGACAAGGTTAAGGAATTCTACGATATCCATGGAAGAAGTGAAAGCTATAAGGAACTGAATCCAGGCAGCGTTGCTTACTATGACGGCGTTGTATACGTTGACCTTAGTAAGATCAAGCCTATGATAGCTATGCCATTCCATCCAAGTAACACATATACTATTGATGAACTCAATGCAAACCTTGTTGATATTCTTCATGATGTAGAAAAGAAGGCACTTGTAAGTCTTGACGGACAGGTAGACTTTAAGCTTACTAACAAGATTAAAGATGGTAAGTTATACGTAGACCAGGGTATCATCGCTGGATGTGCAGGTGGTGGATTCGAGAATATATGTGCGGCAGCTGATATATTAAGAGGACACTCTATCGGTGCTGATGAATTCACATTAAGCGTATATCCTGCAAGTACACCTATATATATGGAGCTTGCAAGAAACGGGAGACTTGCAGACCTTATGGAAACAGGTGCTATAGTAAAAACAGCATTCTGTGGACCTTGCTTTGGTGCTGGTGATACACCTGCTAACAATGCATTTTCAATCAGACATTCAACAAGAAACTTCCCTAACAGAGAAGGTTCTAAGTTACAGAACGGTCAGATATCATCAGTTGCACTTATGGATGCAAGATCTATCGCAGCTACAGCAGCTAACAAGGGCTTCCTTACAGCAGCTACAGATTGTGATGTTGAGTTTACAGGTCCAACATATCATTTTGACAGTAACATATATGCCAACAGAGTATTTGACAGCAAGGGAGTAGCAGATCCTGACCAGGAAATCCAGTTTGGACCTAATATCAAGGATTGGCCAGAGATGGTTGCACTTCCAGAGAATCTTATAATAAAGGTTGTTTCAGAGATACATGATCCTGTAACAACAACAGATGAGCTGATACCTTCAGGTGAAACATCATCATTCCGTTCTAATCCTTTAGGACTTGCAGAGTTCGCACTTTCAAGAAAGGATCCAGCTTACGTTGGACGTGCAAAGGAAGTACAGAAGGCAGAAAAGGCAAGAGAAGCTGGAGAATGTATGGGAGAAGCACTTCCAGAGTTAAGAGATATTATGCATAAGATTAAAGAATCTTATGATGTAAGTAAGGAAAATGTTGGTGTTGGAAGCACAATATTCGCAGTTAAGCCAGGTGATGGTTCAGCCAGAGAGCAGGCAGCTTCATGTCAGAAGGTGCTTGGCGGATGGGCTAATATAGCTAATGAATATGCAACTAAGAGATATCGTTCTAATCTTATTAACTGGGGCATGCTTCCATTTATAGTAGATAAGGGAGAACTTCCTTTTGCTAATGGTGATTATATATTCATACCTCAGATAACAGAGGCAGTTAAGAATAAGGCAACATCTATGAAAGCATATGTTGTTAACAAGGACATGAAGGAATTCACACTTAAGATGGATGAACTTACAGATGATGAACGCCAGATTATTCTTGATGGATGCCTTATTAACTACTATAGAAACAATTAAGTAATAAACGGTTTTATGATGTCTGTATTCTGAGATTATATATATCAGGATAACATAGGAGTAGACAATGGCAGAACAGAATATATTAAGTGCAGACCAGAGTGTTTTAGAGCAGATTTTATCAGATATTAATGAATATGAAGAAAATCAGGAAAGACTTGAATACATATCTGCGAGCATTAAGGATATAACAAAAGAGACTGATAGTACTTCTAAAGCTATGCAGGATGAAATATCAGCCAGAATTAAGGAAAGTACTGATGCTATCTGTGCAGGATATGATAAGGCGATAGACTGCGATAAAGATAAGATAAAGCAGGTGCAGGCAGACAGAGATAAAGCAAAGCAGCAGGGAATGAAGGAGCGTATCCAGACAGAAACAGCTTCCTTAAGGCAGGAGAATAAAGAACTCGCATCACAGATAGAGCGAGCCTTTATACAGGAAAATATTTCAAAGATTACGAATAATACATTTTTCCTTGCATTGTTTTTGTCAAGAAAGCTAAAGGATGTATTGGTATATATACTTTTCATGCTTATAATGTGTGGTGGTATTCCGGCGGTACTTTATGTGCTTCCTTTTGTACCAGTATGGGTTCCCGTTGTTTATACAGCAGTGATTGCTTTGCTTTTTCTTATCATAAGCAGATGTGTATACATTAATCTTATTATGCCGCATTACAATACTATAATAGCGGCAAGGGATACTAAGTACAGAATAAGGAACAACAAAAAGATCATTAAGAAAATCCGTCATTCTATAAAGAAGGACGATAATGATGCAATATATGGTCTTGAAAGCTTTGATCATAAGATTAATGATCTTCATGACAGCATAGAAAAAACAGAGAATGAAAAACAGGGGGCTCTTAAGGAGTTTGAAGAGACAGTAAAACCTGACATTCTTGAGGAAATACAAGGCAGATATGTTGATAAGCTCGAGCTTATGAACAGAGAGCTTACTAAGAAAAAGGATGAATATACAAAGCTTGATGATCTTGTAAAGCAGCAGCGTATATATATATCATCCAATTATGAAGCTTATATTGGCAAGGAGTTTGTGGATAAAGAAAAGCTTGCGGAGCTTTGTAATATCATGAAGAGTGGAGCCTGTACAACGATAGCACAGGCAATAGCGGAATATAAAAACCAGCATTAAGAGATTAATCTGATTGAAGCATTCCGAATGCACTTGTAATGACATCTGCAATCTGCATAATAACACATAGACGGGTTGTCTGGAGTGTGGAGTGGCTTTCATTACTGGATTCGTTTACGATACCAGTGATGTGGACATTTCCCACCTCAGGCAGCTTTTTTTTAACTCCGAGACCTGGCCGGAGTGGACCGGCTCCAAGAGTTATAAGTCCAACATGGTCTTTGCGTCCTAGTGATGCATCAACCGCAATGATATAAGGGTTGATGAATGTCTGGTTGATGCATTCAATATATTTTGACAGATTGGCGGCATGGACAGGATGCGTAAGGTCGCCATAGACATAGAAGTTACACTGCATATGTTTTTTAAGCTTGTACCCTACTATAGGTCCAAGGCTGTCACCCGTGGAACGGTCACTTCCTACACATAGAATGATAGTTTCCTGCCGGGAATCTTTAGAAGTCTTTATTATGTACTTTAGCTTTTCGCTTAATAGCAAAGCTGCATCGTTACTGGTAGAATCGTAATAATAGTGCATAATAATCCTCATTTCATAATAATAAATTTATCAATCATAAACATAATCATTTTATTCTGAATCATAAAAAATATTCCTATATTTAAAAATATATTTTCTCCGACATTTTCTGATAAAATTCACAACTGTTTAATGATATTATTCAAGCATTATAAGTGGACATCCCTGTTTAGATGGGGTGGATACATCAGTCAGGAGCAAAATGCTTTTATATCCTGACAGTTTAATATAAATGATGCTTAGGATATGTTACAAGTGTGACTTATATGTAAAAGCAGAATGGAGGAGGATATGATAGAGATAATATGTAACAAAGATGATTCAGATAAATCAGAAGAGAATCCTAAAGATAATAACACATGTATAAGAAGACCTAAGAATATCAAGCAGATAGGTGATGTCAGCTCAGATAAGAAGATATACATAGAGGATTACGCGTTTACATATATTAACTCTATTGCATATAACAGTCCTCAGGAAGAACAGGCTGGTGTTCTTTTAGGCGAGCTTGCCAAAGAAGGAAATGAAAGGTGCGTATTTGTAAAAGGTGTTATAAAGGCAGCATTAGGTGATACATCGGATACAGGTATATATTTCAATGAAAATATATGGAATAAAATATATTCAGATACGGAAAAATATTTCCCGGATCTTTCAGTAGTAGGATGGTTTGCAGTAATGCCAGAGGTGACGGATGAACGCATGGCAAGACTTAAAAAACTGCATCTTGATAATTTTGCAGGGAATATGAAGACACTATATCTTGTTGATACAGTAGAAAAAGAAGAGCATTTTTATCTGTATGAGAATGGAACATTGAAAAGACAGAAAGGATATGTATGTTTTTATGAGCGTAACTACGAGATGCAGGAATATATGCTTGAACGAAGCGAAAAAAAATCATGTGAGGATGCATCAGATGACCGGGTTATAAGGAATATACGAAATGTGATACGTGAAAAGGAAGAACTAAAGGAACAAAGAAAAAGTGGCAGCTTTATGTATGGTGTAAGTGCTTTCCTTGTAGTTGTCATAATAGTGATAGGGATTAATCTTATGAATAACTACGAGAAAATGAGAAGGCTGAATCAGTCGGTTGATAATCTTATGAATCAGCTTGAAGGAAATGAACGTGGTGGACAGGATGGAGATGACAATGGTGTTCATGATTCCGAAGCATCCGGGGATATAAGTGTTGATGGTAACGCTATAAAGGTAAACAGACTGTCTGGAGATGTGTATCCTTTGGAGGAAAACAGTACATCAGATAAAACAGAGAGGGAAACTGAGTCAGATAATAAAGCAGCCTCTGAAACTACACAGGCGGTATCAGAAACAGATGCATCTGTCAGTAGTGTTAAGACTGACAGTTACAGCATGTATACAGTAAAGCAGGGTGATACACTTATGGGTATATGTAAGCGGTATTATGGGACAACAACCAAATATCAGGAGGTTATGCAGTATAACGGACTTGATGACAGTGATATGTTGTATATAGGACAGCAGATAAAACTGCCAGAATAATTAAAGCTAAAAACAACAATAAAGAACGACAATAAAGATAGAAAAACAAGCTGTTATGATAGTAACATTAAGACAAACTTTCTTGAATATTTATGGGTATTATGTATAATTAAAATGATACTAAACTATATCAGAAAATGGCAGAATGAGGGATGAATAATGGCTGACATAATATCAGGTGGTTCAAGATTCACAGGAGATAAGAAGGCTCCTGTAAGAAAAGTGATCAAGTTAAATACAGACAGCAGTATAGGAAATAATATAAATAACTATGATGACAGAAACATAGGACAGGCAGCGGTAACTAAAGAAGCTGATTATGAGGAAATAAGACAAAGAATAGTAAGACACAGGATAAGGATGGGACTGCTTATAGTACTTGTTATAGCACTTATAGCAGGAGCAGTTGTGCTTGCTATGCATCTTTTAGATGGTTATTCGTATACATCTTATAGTGTTACTGGTTCAATAAACAGGGAAGATACGGCAACTTCACAATATATAGCCTACCAGGGAGGATATATCAAGTATAGCAATGATGGTGTATCATACTATACAGATAAGGGAAAGGCTATATGGAACCAGACATATTCAATGCAGAAGCCACAGGTAAAGATGTGTGAGGAATGTGTGGCTGTAGGCGATATCAATGGAAATACAGTATATGTTTTTAACAAGTCAGGACTTCTTGGAAAGATAGATACTTCACTTGTCATATCCCAGATAGAAGTGGCTGCCAACGGCGCTGTGGTGGCTGTTCTTGAAGACAACGAGGCTAATTATATAAATATGTACTCTAAGGAAGGTACTAAGATATATAGTATTAAAACAACAGTGTCAGGTGATGGATATCCTCTTGATGTGAGTATATCCAACGATGCAGCCAAGCTAATAGCATCATATGTATATGTGAGTGGTGAAGATATTAAGACTAATGTTGTGTTCTACAACTTCTCGGAAGTCGGACAGAATGAAACAGAGCGTGTGGTTGGTGGTTTCAATCATTACAATGACACACTTGTAGGAGATGTACAGTTTTTAAGTAACAACATAGCAGTAGCGGTAGGGGAGAATGTTATCAGCATATATAAGATAAAAGAATATCCAAGCCTTGAGAAAGAAATAAGTATAGACAGTGCAATAAGCAGGGTATTTTTCTCAGAGGATTATATAGGAGTGATAGTAGATAACTCGGGGTCAGGTGAACTTTATAAAATGCTTGTATACAATACATCAGGTGGAAAGGTATGTGAGGCTGAGTTTGGAACACAGGTTGAGAACATATCATTTGATAAGAAAAGTGTTGTTATGAATAACTCAACTGCATTGTCTATATATAATCTGAGTGGCAAAAATATAGCCAATATGAGCTTTGATATGCCGGCAAGCAAGGTTATACCGATAGGTACAAGAGGTGAGTATGTGCTTATAAGTGCAAAGTATATACAGAATATAAAGCTTAAGTAAAGAAACGGAGAATGGATAAAAGGAGAAGTTAAAGTATGGTATTAGCGGTTGTGTTAGTTATATTATGCATATTTGCATTAATAGGAATGAAAAAAGGAGTTATAAGGATAGCGGTTTCACTTGCAACAATGGTAATAACTTTAACAGTTACAACAGTTGTATCCCCGGTTCTTAGCGAATATATAAGGAACAATACAACATGGGATGACAAGATAGAGAAGAGCATATATGAAAATGTATCAAGAGATGGCAAGAGTTATGGTAATGATGATAATGAGCTTATAGAGTCAGGCATAACAACATATATAGATAATATTGAGGAAAAAGTCGGGGCTATAAGCGAACGTATGAATCTTCCGGAGAGTCTGACAAAGAGTATAACAGCGGCAACAGTCAGCGGACTGGATAAAACCATAGGCTATTCGGCATCACTTACACTTAAAGATATTGCCTCAAGAATATTTGCAGAACAGATGACACGTATTATAGTGAATGCTGTCAGCTACTGTATAGTATTCATAGCATTATTCGTCATACTTAAGCTGCTTACATCAGTCACAGGACTTATAAGCAGACTTCCAGTCATACATCAGGCAGACAGATTAGGTGGTATGGCAGCAGGTCTTATAGAGGGACTTATAATAGTATGGCTTGCATTCGCTGTTATTACAGCAACAGGAAACAGTTCATGGGCAGCAGATGTGCTTGCACAGATACACGCTAACAGCTTTCTTGAGTTTATATACAACAACAACCTAATAATCAGGATGATACTGAGTAGCGGTTTTATGATATAATGAGCGCAAGAGAGCCAGGAAGCTGCTTGCAGATATCTGGCGAACGGCGAATGGCAATCACGATAGCAGCGATAGCAGCGGAGAGTAGCGAAGCTACGAATCGTGATATAATGAGCGCAAAAGAAAAGAATGCGGCTGCGAAGCAGACATATTCTTTTCTTGCGCCATTAACGAACAGAAAGGATAATCTTTCAGATGAAGATAGCTATATGTGAAGACGATAGTCTCCAGGCAGGAGCACTTGAAAAGCTACTAAAGAAAAGATTTGAAATAGCCAGTTATGAGAATTCCATAGATGTATATCTTAGTGCAGAAGATATGAAACAGGGTCTTGAGGATGCTAAATATGACGCATATTTTCTTGATATAGAACTGGGAAATGATAATGGAGTTGAACTTGCAAGATATATTAAAGGATATGATATTAATTCCGTAATAATATTCACAACAAGCCATACAGATTATATGTCAGCAGCTTTCGATGTGCATGCATTTAATTATATAGTCAAGCCGGTCACAGAAGACAAGGTAGATAAGATAGTGACACAGCTTGAACAGATAATGTATGCTGCGGAAGAGAAACTGGTATTTAGCTATAACAGACAGACAATGAGTGTATACTATGATGACATTGTGTATATGGAATCAGTAAAGAGAGTTATTAAAGTTGTTACAACAGATAGCGAATATACATTCTACGGAAAGATTAATGATGTATATAAAGAACTGCCACAGCTTATATTTGGCAGGACGAGGAGTGGATGTATAGTTAACTATAGATATATAAGCCGTGTAGATAAATCATCAGTGTGGTGCAGAAAGAGAATAGGGGAAGAAGAGATACAGCTGAACCTTGGGCGTGGCAGATACAATGATTTCATGACTGATTATGCACAGTATATAACATCAGCAAGAGGAAGAAGCAGGAGAATGTGGTAGAATGACAACATCTAACATATGTATGCTAAGCATATTAGCCAGTATATTAGATATCATTATATACATGGAATATCTAAAGAAACTGCATATAGCAGTAACAGAATATACATATATACAGTATATAGGTATTATCGCAGCAGCAGTGGCAGATACAGTAAGTTATCTTGATTTCCTGTTGAATAACAGATATTACCTATATATAATCCCAATCTGCATATTGGTTGTCGTATATATGAAGAGTCAGAACATATGCCTGATTATAACCAATGCGATATATCATATAAGTACATCAGCAGCGATATGTGTAATAGTGAGATTCTGTATGGAAACATATTCGCTGGTACGTATAGAAGATAAGCATATGTCAGATATGAACAGTGAGATGCTCACTATAATAATCATAAAGATATTACTTTCCATAATCATCAATATATATGAAAGATATGTGGAGATAAACTATGGGAAGACTGCGGGGATAGCTATAGCACTGGTGTCATTGTCACTGACGATTGTTATGATAATATCCAGCAGAATAGGTTATGCATATCCAGAAACAAGACATAGTATAATAATGCTGATAATAGCATTATGGTTGTTATCCAATGTCATGACCATAATAATTAACATGATAGAGCAGAACAACAGATATAGTTATGAACTTATCATGCTGGAAAGAGAACGGGAAACTAATATTAAAGTATATGACAATATAAGGTCAGGACAGGAAGAATTAAGGAATATAAGGCATGATATCAAGAACAGACTTAATGCGCTGAGAGTGGCCATAGCAGATAATGACACTACAGCAGCACTTGATTATCTGGATAGTATGATAGGAAGTGTGGATAATGTTAAAGGGAAGATATATTGTAATAATCTTCTGATAAACAACATACTGACATATAAGCTTAACAATCTTGATGATAACATACAGCTTGAATGTCAGGCAGATGTGTCAGAGAATATTGAAATAGACATGGGAGATATCGGAGTAATAATAGGTAATCTTCTTGATAACAGTATTAAGGCAGTACGTGATATCAAAGAAGGTGCTTATATACATATAACCATATCTGAAAGTATAGGAAGACTAATAATAATAATAGAGAATAACTATATGAGAAATAATGAGAAAAAGCCAGTTTCATACTATATAGACCATGGGCGTGGTGTTAACAATGTGCGTCGGCTTGTGAAGAAATATGGTGGTACATATAAGGAAAATGTTTCTGAGAATGTATATCAGACAAAGGTCACTATAGATATGTAGTGATATAAATAAAGGGTTTATGTCAGCGAAAATAATTGAGTGGTGAATTTCTTATGTATTGTACGTTGTATTATAGTTTTTAACACGATTTATAGTTTATAAAATATATGGTGCTTAAGATTGCAGAATTTATTGTGTGAATAAATTCTGCAATTTTTTTAAAACATAATTATATAAGAATACTCATCATGAAAATAGGTGATGGTATTTGGCAATATATTAAATATCTATAATTGCTATTTTTAATAATGCTATATAAAAATCACAGTAAGAAAAATTATTTGATAACAAAGAATATAAATACTTTTAAAATACATGCATGACATATAATATAGAAATTACATACAACAATGTTAATAAGTTCACAAACTTACAAAAAGTTACATCAAACAATACAACTTTTTACATTTGTAAAATATTGATAAATTAATGTGATATAATATGATACATAGTAATTCGTCGACGGGGTGCTATAAAAATATTAAATACTTGGAGGTACAACAGATGATAAGTAAAAAGTTATCAGGGAAAATTATTACAGGGTTATTAATATGGGTGGAATAATGCTGAAAAAATATGTAATTATCGTATGCGTATTATCGATGTTGTTTACAGCTGCTTGTGATAGAAAGAATGTTAATGATATATATAGTATGCAATCAGAATCCTCTTCTTATGAACAGCAGACATCAGCTAAAGAAAACAAAGTAATCAGTGAAGGATATGTGCAATGTACACAGGATGATAAACCGTTATTAATAGCTCAAGGCGATGAATATACTGCAATCAGCAATGGCAGTCGGAAAAAAATGTTGACATTTAAGATAAATCAGAGTTTGTTAACAGATAATTTTAATACCTTGAAAGATATGACTGATGAGAATATGTATAATGCAGCGTTAGATTATATATTGAACATTGATGATAATAATGAAATCTGTGCGGATGGGGAAGTTAATACAAGAAAGGGAATTGCGCAGAAGATAGTTATTATAGACATGAGTATAACTAACGAAAACGATTTTGAACAGAACTTTTATACAACTAGTCTGACCCTTTATTCTATAAAAGATGCGGATTCTACATTTCAATATAGAAGAGTAGAGGGATTTAATGACTTTATATTGCAAAATAATTATGAAAATAAGAAAAAAAGCAATATAATAACATTACAGCCACATGAAAGCAAAGAAATTATTGATATTCGTTTTGTTTCCAATGAATGGATGAATGAATATACATCTTATAAAGGTGCAGACAATAATATATTGTTTAAGGATGTTGTTCTTGAGGAAGTGCCTTTTGATAGTATATATATTACAACACAATTTGATGGAATGTATAGTAATGGAGATAAGAAAGGATTTGAATTAAATAAGGCATTATTAAAGCTTGATCTGATGCAATAGATGTTTGTATTATATTTATAACTGCTGATTTGATGAGCGGCGATGATGTATGATATTTTGATTATTAGAGCCAGATTCTATATAATTAAATAAGGGTACAGTATAATTTATAGTATCTGTAGCAGTATTTGATATGGCAGTTGTGCATGAAATGGCTGCCATATCAGGTGTTGATAATGTGATATATCATTTTGACAATTATGTTGTGATTAACTGAAATTATAAGATGGGAAAAAATATGTAGGCTGTATAGGAAAACACCGATTTCAGAAAAGATAGCAATATAGCATTTGAGATTGTGGAATTTATTGTGAAAATAGATTCTGCAATTTTTTTGTTTAATTTTATGAAAATAAGTAATAGTACTTAATGATATATTAAATATCTAGAATTATTATATTTGAAACAACTGCGGCATAAAAATTACAATAAGAAATATTATTTATAACAAGTGAATTGAATATTATAAAATATATATAGCATAAACGGTATAAAAATATGTAAAATAATGTTAACTAATTCACAAACCTGCAAAAAGTTACATCAAACAATACAACTTTTTACATTTGGAAATTATTGATAAATTAATATGATATAATCTGATACATAGTAATTCGTCGACGGGGTGCTAGAAAATTAATAGCTTAAGGCGATGAATATAAGTCAATCAGCGATGGCAGTCTAAAAAAAATGTTGACATTTAAGATAAATCATAATTTATATATGGAATGCTTTGAATTCCTTGGCAGAATTTTACAAAATAACAGATGGAGTGATAATAAAATGAAACAGATGTTGAAAATAGAGTTGGAAAGGGCTTTTAGAAGTTCTGGTTTCTGGCTTTCTCTTATGATTGGAATGCTAATATCAATAATACAGTATATACAAAAGGTTATTCCAGCGGTGTCTGAGATACTATTACCTATGAAAGATAAACTTGCAATACCTGTATGTGTACATCAGACATGGATAGCGATGGGAGATGGATGGTATTATACACTTTTTGTAAGATTGATTCCGTTACTTGCGGTAATACCTTATGCAGTAACATATTATACAGATAATAAGAAAGGTATAGTACATAATTATTATTCCCGAACCAATAAAATCAATTATTTACTGGCTAAATGGATGGCTGTATTTATTACAGGTGGAATGACAGCAATAATACCACTTATGGTTAATCTTATGGCAACATCAGCAGTACTTCCATCTTTTATAGCTCTTGATTATATTATCAGCTGCAATGCTAACGGTATGTGGTCATATATACTTTATTCGCATCCTTATATATATTATATTCTGAGTTTTATATTGCAGTTTATATGTGCCGGACTTATTGCCACAGTTTCACTGCTTATATCAAAATATGTTAATAATGCGTTTATTGTATTATTGTTTCCATCTGTATTATGCGAATTCATGAATGCTACTGCAGGATGGCTGCCTACAAGAAAACTAAAAGCGTTAGCACCATGGCGGCTGTTCAGGATAGATCAGCTTGCTGTTAAATACTGGCAGACGTATGTCATATTTATATGCACCATATTAGTTATGGATCTGGTTGTGTATGTGTGGAGAGGAGTAAAGGATGATGTACTCTGATGATAATAAGGCGAATAAGATAAAGAAAGTAAAGAAGACAAAAAAGACAGTTATAATTGTTGCAGCAGTATTGATTGTAATTATATGGCTTGCTGGATATATAGATATTAATACGAGATTTCCCAAGGCAAAGTCTGAGACATACAATATGAATGAATGGGTAGATGATGGAAATATTAATATCCGTGTGAATTCAGCTCAATATATGGATCAGGAGAAAGCATATGATTTATACGGTATAGAACCGATTAAAGACACAAGTACACATTATTTCATATTAAGCATAGAGGTGTTGAATAAAAGCGACAATGAAATTAATCTGGCCAAAGAATTTTATGGAAATATAGCAATGGATATATATCCATTGGGATATCACAATATAGGAGAGCGTGTGCACAGGGAAGATAATAATGTAAAGAAAATGCTTAAAAAGGATGAACAACAGGAAGTTATATTCGCATTTATAATAAGTGATGGAAGTATCAGAGAGGATAGAAGATGGATGATGCATAAGTCTCAAATATATATGACGTTATCTAATTATCCAATTCATAAAATGATTATGCTTGATAATATAGAAGGTTTCTGATGAGAATGTCTGTTGCTGTAGGAAAATTAATATTGTGGGAACCAATAATCAAGGCACAATACTTGTGGATAGCAAAGAAGATAGCAATATCGAACCAAATGAAAACAAAAGGATGATAATATATTTCGTTATTACGAATGGAATGGTCAGGGAAGATAGAATGGGAATGCTTAAAAAGTCGGATATATATCTGGATTTTTCTAACTATCCTATTCATATGGCAGTGCTTTTTGAGAATGTAAAAGGTTTTTAGATATATATGGGATGCCTGAATAAAAGGCATACACAAGATGATGGAATGGGATAGGGTATAGTCGGAATGGGGAGTGATTATGAAAAGATTATTAGATTTGTTACGGATAAATGAAGTGAGATTTACATTTATAGTATTGTCGGTTATGACAATTGCAGGCACAATCAGTCTTAAAGGTAATCTTATGTCCGGTGGAGCTGTGCCATGTATGTATGATATATATCTGGTAGGGGTGCTGCATGTTGTGTCAACATTCTGTGTGCCATTTGTACTTTTCTATATATTATTTGTAGAAAGGTATAATCAAAGACCAATGCAGGTTATCTGCGAAGGCAGTGTGAGTAATGTGTGGAAAAGAAGTGTTGTTGACTTACTTATTTTAACAGTATTTTTTACATTATATGTATTCGTATTGACAACAATAGCAGGACTGGTGTTCACGGATAGGTTTTATAACTGGAATGAGTTAAACAGCCGCTGTGTGGCATGGAGTGGCAGGATATGTGAGGAACAGCCTTCATTTGTATTACTTCTTATATCATACATAGTGGAAACCTTTGAAACATTTCTTGCCACTGGTATTGTTATGCTCGGAGTATGGTGGGGTACAAACAAGGAATGGGCAGGATATCTGGCATCGATAGCATTAATAACAGTTGATAAGGCAGATAAGCATAAGAGTCTTATATTTGCAAAATACTATATATCAAGTGAAACTTATAAGAAGGGGCTAAGTATAAGTACTAATATTATATATCCGTTGCTGGCTGCTATTATAGTGTTTGCTCTTGTAAATGTGTTAGTTAGATTTAAGAAGAAAGAATTTCTGGGGTCGTGATGTATGATAGAGATTAATAGCGGTTTAAATATACTTTGGTAAGTGGGAGGTGTGAAATATATGCATATGTTTATGTTGCAGATAAAGTATGATATAAGAGAAGGGATAATACAGCAGTGGAAGAAATATGCGGTGCTTTGTGTGATATATATAGCCTGTATTGTACAATTTATAATGCTGTGCGGGGCAAACAGGCATATAGATACATATACATGTGGTGATATGGTTATGTGGATGTTTGATGGTGTTAAGAAGTTTGATATGGGTGCTAAAAATAATGTTGACATATCATCTGTATATATACTTCCTAACGTATTTATAGCTTATATTATAGGCAATTATGTCATAAAAGATCTATATGGGTATGGTAAGGATATACTTATAAGAACTGGAAACCGTATTAAATGGTGGCTTAGTAAGTGTATATGGTGTGTTTTAACCTCATGCATGTGTTATGCAGTATTATATGCTGTTATTGTTATAGCTGGTATATGTACGGGTAGTTTTTCGTTTGTACCAACGAAAGAGGTCTGCTATTCACTTCTTCATATGGATAAGCAGCTTATTATTGATAATCCTAATCTGACAGGCCTTATGGCAAGTATGATGGTTATGAGCCTTGTAATGACTATAACCTTTGGCATTATCCAGATTGCTGTGGGACTTATCGTTTCACCTACAATCGCATATATTATAGTTGTATCGTTTCTTGTTGTAGGGGCATTTTCTGATAATCCGCTTGTTATATCTATATATTGTATGGCACTTAGAAGTGGAATGTATAGTCCGGGTGGTTACAACATGTGGCTTGGACTTCTTATTATGGCAGTGATAATAATGTGCTGCATAATCGCCGGTATATTGTATGCACGCAGGATGGACATAATAAGTAAAAAACAGGAGTGGCAGAATCCGGAATAAGTTATGCTTCATAATATAAATATAAAGATGGTGTTGGAAGATTGTACTGGTATTGGTGCTGACTGACACCATCTTTTAAAATTTTTTGAATAAAATTTAGATGTTTTTATGAGGCGTTTTTATATGAAATATAGGTGAAATGATGCGAAAAGCACAAAAAATCGTGAAAAATCTCAAAAATGAAAAGAACTAACAAACCCAGTATTTATGCGGCTTCTGACGGATGCTATGCCGTTGTAAAACGAAAAAAATCAAAAAAATCAAAAAAAGTTGAAAAAAGTTGTTGACATATGTTGGGTGTGGTGATATTATAATCAAGTCGCCGCGATACGGCAGCGACAAAAACTTAAAGAAACACTGATGAATACAGGGTTCTTTAAGAACTGAACTTTGATAACTGAACAGAAAGACAACCTTGAAAATTCTTTTTAGAATTTCGAGATGAGTACAATGATTCATTAGAATTAAGTATACATCTTTTGTGAACATCATTCAAGCAATTGAATGAATCCTTAAACACAGTATAAGGAAACTATTAAAGCTAGTTAGTTCAAAACTAACCGGATTTAAACTTTTATGTGAGAGTTTGATCCTGGCTCAGGATGAACGCTGGCGGCGTGCTTAACACATGCAA